>Ga0172381_10002914_pt1 | contig 18458 bp, 22 predicted proteins | sample Leawel6488metaG_FD_119754 | JGI IMG/M metagenome (GOLD analysis project Ga0172381, IMG submission 119754) | Leachate microbial communities from a municipal landfill in Southern Ontario, Canada - Leachate well 64-88 metaG | ecosystem: Engineered > Solid waste > Landfill > Unclassified | place...
ATGGTATCTTGGGAAATCTTGATAATATATCTGACTTTCTCCAGATCCTCACCCATTTCCGCTGAAATTTCCTCGGCTAAAGGCTCGCGACCCAATTCTTGAATCAGAAAACGTTGAACCTGTTGAAATTTATTAATAGTTTCCACCATATGAACCGGAATGCGAATAGTTCTAGATTGATCAGCCAAAGCTCGGGTAATCGCCTGTCTAATCCACCAAGTGGCATAAGTGGAGAATTTAAAGCCCTTCTTGTATTCAAACTTTTCCACGGCTCTAAACAACCCGATATTACCTTCTTGGATTAAATCTAATAGACTTAGCCCTTTGGCGCTGGCAAATTTTTTGGCAATGGAAACAACTAATCTTAAATTAGCTTCAATAATCTTTCTTTCCGCTTCCTTGTCGCCCTTCTCTTTCCGTTTAGACAATTCCACTTCTTCATCACCGCTTAGGAGGGGGATTTTGCCAATCTCTTTCAAATACATCTGAATGGAATCAGCGGAGAGTTTAGCCAAATCAATTCCCATACTACCGCCTTTGCCTTTGACAGCCACTTCCGGTTTGCGACCTAAAATACCGCCACCGTCTTCAATGATTTTGACGCCGGCCTCTTGCAGTCGTCCCAAAAAAATATCATAGTCATAAACATATTCTTCCAGTTCCGGAAATAGATACAACAACTCAGTTTCGGTGACAAACCCTCGAGTCCGACCCTTGCCAATAATCGCCAACATCTTTTCTTCGGTTGGTTTAATAATCTCCTTTTTTTCTCGCGCCACCTCTTTAGCTTTCGGGGCAACCTTAACCTGAGCTTTAGGTTTAGCTTTAATGGGAACAAACTTTTTCTTATTTATTTTTTTGACCGCCCCGGACGCCTTAGCTGATTTTGCCTTCATAGTAGATTTTTTTAATTTCGGCGCCGGTTTCTTGGCACTGACTTTTTTAGTTTTTTTAACTGTCATATTTTTTAGATATCCAATTCTTTGGACTCCTCGGAGAGGAGTTTAAGTTTTGACATCAGATCGCTGCTGGTTTGATTGTCATTATTATTCTCGGCTAAAGCAATTTGTTTCTCAATTTCGGCCATGCGATTTTTGAGACTGGATCTTTTTAAAGCTAAAATAATTTTGATAATTTCATTTCTAACCAAAGCTAAATCCATCTCGGCGAAGTCTTTGTCAGCCAGAAGCGACAAAGTATCAAGCTGGGAAGCCAGCGCCGGATCTTGGGATTCTAAGTGGCCTCTAAAACTGCGGTAATCTAAGGCCTTATTAGTATTATAGTAGATTATCAGCTGATTGTAAAACAAACGATTGTGGAGGCCGTCTAAGTGCTCACCGGCGAGATTATTGGCCACATATTCGGTAAAATCAGGGTATTTCAGAACCAGGGACAAGAGGAGCTCAGACAGCCTCTCTTCCCGGCTCTGGCGAGTGTCAATTCTATCAGCCAGACTAACTTTCTTAGTATAATTAATCTCATCCGGTTTTCTCAAGGTATTAATGGTCTCCCGCAGAACCTCCTCGCCGATATCAATTTTTTCACTGAGTCGTCTCAACCAATGATCAATTTCAATTTTGTTGTTAAACTTATTAATCATCTCCAAAATCTTTTTGGCCGCTAATCTCTTGCCGGAAGCTTGCGTCAAATCGGATTCGGCCAGTATCTTGGCAAAATAATAGTCCATCATCGGTTGAGCTGTCTTAATCGCCTCACCCCACGCCGCCGGATTATTTTTCAAGGCTTCATCCGGATCTTTGCCGCCGGGAATGATAATCACCTTGATATCCAGTTCGGCTGCCATCGCTTCTTTGATTCCGCGGTCAGCCGCGATTTGTCCGGCATTATCGGCATCAAAAGCGAGCGCCACGTTGTTGGTATAGCGTTTGATTAATTTAATTTGTTCGGCCGTCAAAGCGGTCCCCGAAGATGCCACCGTGTTTTTGAAACCGTGCTGGTGTGAAGAAATGGCGTCCATTTGGCCTTCCACAATTATCGCCAGATTCTCCTGCTTAATCGCCTGTTTGGCCTTGTCGAGAGCAAACAACACCCGGCTCTTGTCATAGACATTACTTTGCGGACTGTTAATATACTTACCCATCTTTTCTAACTCCGGGTTGGAGTTAGCGGGATTAACCCGAGCCGAGAAACCAATCGGCTGTCCGGCCACATCATTAATCGGAAACATGATGCGATCCCGGAAACGATTATAGTACTTGGCAGTTCCCTCTTTTTTGGCGCTTAGTCCTGCTAGAAATATTTCCTCATCGCTATATTTTTTTTGTTTCAAAAGATTAATGACATCATCCCAGCTTTCCGGACTATAGCCGATTTTGAAATTGCGCACCGTCTCTTCGTTCAGTCCGCGCTCTTTCAAATAGTTTTTTATCTTTTCATTTTTAAAAAGTTGGAGATGATAATAATCGGCAGCCGCCTCCAGAATATCCAACAAACGACTCCGCTTGGAAGTTTCGGCGACATCTTCCCGTTTCAAGATTACCCCGGCCTTCGGCGCCAGAAGACGCAGAGCCTCACCGAAGGTCAGTCCTTCCATTTCCATTACAAAACCGAAGATATCTCCACCCCGACCGCAACCGAAACAATGCCAGATTTGCTTTTCCGGCGAAACCATAAAAGACGGAGTCTTTTCCTGGTGAAACGGACAAGTCGACCGCAAATTACCGCCGGCGGGCCGCAAGGAGATATATTCCCCCAGCACTTCCGTAATGTCCAATTTTGATTTAATTTCTTCCGAAGGATTCATAGATTAGTATTATAGTCCCAATAATCGTTGCCAGAAACTCTTAGGCTTAACCGCCTTCAAATCAGCCAAATCAGCCGCAAAATTGCCGGAATCATATTGAGGTCGAGCCATCTTGATCCCAGCCTCAGCCTGTTTTGGACTATTTTTAACCTGATTATTATTTTGATTTGAGCCGGAACTAACCCCCAATAATTGTTTAATATTTTCCAGCTCGGCGGCCACCAATTCATTGTCATACTCGGCGTTATGCATATGACTGCCGGCATAGCTGGTTTCTTTTTGGTCTAAGTGCATGTAAAAAATGACCAGATCGTCTCGCTCGTCAACATAAAGATGAAGACGAGGATAAAAACCGGACCCGAGGCGTTTAACAAAACTGCTCACTCCCCGCTTCCGATCATAAATCAAACCCCAGCCGGCGTGATGTAAGAAGCTTTCCGGAGTTTCAGGCAATTGTTCTCTTTTAACTGTTAGTTTCATAAGTAATAATTAGCACTCGTCATCATGATGTTTTCTAAAAACGATAAAGCGATAAATAAAATAACTTTCCAGGCCGATTAGCAAGCTGACGATTAACTGGGCCAACAAATACCAGACTTGGTAGCGATTAACCATGATGTGCATCAGATAACCATTAAAATTCAAATTAATAAAGGCGAAGAAAAAATATAAACCCAGTTGGCGATAAACATGCTTTTTATTGTGATTACAAAAAGTCCAAAACTTTTGCAGATAGAAGCTGACCCAGAATGATAGGATATAGGCCAAACTGGTAGACCAGATAACTGAGATATTTAATAATCCGTGCAAAATATAAAGGACTAATAAATCCACCGCTCCGGCTATCGGACCGGACATGAAAAATTTGACGATTGACTTGTGTTTAGCCAAACGACAATATAAGCGCGGACAATGTTTTGCCGTAAAATGTTTAAGCTGAGAAAAAAGTTTTAAAAATAAACTCATAAAATATTAATAATTACCATTCGTAACTGGCGAAAATCCACCGCACCAACTTGGCGGTTTGCCTGAAGCGATCGGCTTCGCTTGGAGTATTTAAAACAACTGAGATTATCTCATGTTGATTAGCATCAATAAACTTAGCCACAAAACAATAGCCCGCCAAATCGGTATAACCGGTTTTGCCACCGATTAGTTTGATATTATCATCAGAAAAATTACTCAGTAAAGCATCAGTGGATTCAATGGTTTTGGCCACGCCGGCCACAGTGGAAAACTCCGTTTTTTCTGTCGCTACCGCCTGGTTAATCTCATTTCGAGCCAAGGCGGCCTGGGCCAATAAGGCTACCTCTCGAGCTGTAGAAACATTACTATTGCTAAGCCCCACCGGATCCACAAAACGAGTCTGGAGCAGTCCCAACTCCTTAGCTTTTTCATTCATCTTAACGACAAAATCCTCTTCGCTTAAGCCCGCCGCATGAATCAGCGCAATTGTGGCGCTATTATCCGAGCCGACCAACATGGCGTAGAAAAGATTCTTGACCGTCACTTGATCGCCCAGATACAGATAAATTTTACCGCCGTCACGGCGATCCTCTCGTTTGATTCCATAAATCTGGTCCCAACCGGGATTGTTATCCAAAAAAACTAAGGCCGTCATTAATTTGGTGATACTGGCAATGCGCAAACGATCGTTGGAATTTTTTTCAAAGATAAACAGTTTGTCTTTGATATCAAGCACTGCGGCACTATAAGCGGAGACTTCAATATCCTGACTGCCAGCCTTTTTCTGAGGTAAATGAATAGTGGCTTGCTTTTCAATCACCGCCCCCGGATTAATCGGAGCGGAGACAAAAGAAAAAACGTGGTTGAGATTGACATTCAACAAAAAAAACGAACTGATAATGGTAAGAATGATTTGCCCAATCATAAAAATTTATTTAAAGAGTATCACTCGCGCCGACCATCGGTTCTTCCCGATTTAATATCTTGGCAATAGTGTCGTCCTGGTGAAGTCTCTCGTAGTCCGGCAGATCTTCCAGTTTATTAATTCCCAAGTAACGAATAAAATCAATGGTCACATTATAAAAACTGACAGCCCGTTCCTTGTCGGCTTTTTCTTCAATCAAACCGCGAATTAATAGATTGCGTAGAATCAGAGAACAGTTAACGCCCCGGATTCGGTCCAAATCAATTTTGGTTATCGGTCCGCGATAAGCGATGACGGTTAAAGCTTCTAGGCTTGGGCGACTTAATTCGCCGCTGGTTTCATCTTTGATAAATTCCTGCACAATGGCGGCGTTTTCGGCCGAACTAACCATTTGATATTTGCCGTTATTCTTGATAATTTGCAGACCGCTTTCGGCGCTGGTATAATCGGCCGACAGCTCATCCATGGCCGCGTCAACCTCGGTATTCTTGATTTTTAATAAATCAGCCAATTCTTTAACGGTTAGAGGCTTGTTAGCCACAAACAGCAAAGATTCCAGTTTAGATTTTAGGGTTGCCATAGATTTAATTCAATTTATTAATAGTTATTTCACTAAATAATCCGTCTTGAGTAAATTCCAATTCTCGTTGCTTGGCCAGTTCTAAAACGGCTAAGAAGCTGACGATAATTTCCGTTTTATTACCCGCCTCCTTGATTACCTGACTGAAAGTAAAAGAAATTTTGTCTAATAATTTTTTCTGAATGAAACTTATTTTTTCTTCAATACTAATTTTATACTCAATCACTTCCTCCTTCAATTCCTGCTGTTCGGCCGTCAAAAATCCCAGGATATAGTCAAAATGTTCTCGCAACATTTCCTTGGTCAGATTTTTGGGCGGAGAAAATTTCTGCCAGACGAATAATTGCCGGCGCTTGCCGCTCTTTCCCAAATCTCGAATGAAAGAAAATTTCTTCTTGGCCAGCATTTTGTCCAAGCCCTTGCTTGCCTCCAAAAACTCTTTATACATCCGCAACTGTTGTTCCAATTCTTCAATTTCTTCATCTTCTTCCGGCGTGGACAAATATGGCAACAAAGCCTTGGATTTGATATAGAGTAACTTAGCGGCAATCACCAAAAAATCAGCCACTTGTTCCGGATCGATGTGGGCGGAGTTTTTGAGATAAGCAATATACTCATCGGCGATTTTAGCCAGCGCGATTTCCGTAATATCCATCTCCTCCTTCTCAATCAGTGATAAGAGAAGTTCCAACGGACCGCTGAATTTGGCAGTGGTAAATTCCATCATAATTATTTAACTGGGACTGAAACCGGAATCGGTTCTTTTAGATTATCGTCATAGGCTTTGAAATCTAAGCACTCATAACCGGCTGTATGACGTTTATTTTGGTCCAAATATTGGTAAATGGCATCCTTGCTATTCTTATTATCAGTCCTGAAATTAGCGCATAATTGATAGTCGACGTCACTCACTGCCCTGTAACCAAAAGTCTCGCGGGTGCTGGGGTCAATCAAACTATCGGTTACAATGGATTCTTTTTTGATATCATCCAAAGTCGCCGGCAATTTATGATTGGTGTTGTAATAGGAATTGATACCACTTTCAATGTTATAAAAATTGGTAATAATCCGTTCGTCAACTCGACGGTTACGGGCTTCAGTCGGAGTTTCTACGATGAATAAAGCGGAAATAAAAACGGCGATAATGACGGCCAAAGAAGCGAAGAAATAAATCTTGAAAACCATATCCTTTTTACCCGCTACCTTAGGGCGACGAATATCATAGAGATAAAAGCTAAAGACCGTGGCGGCAATACCGATGACCGTCAGCATCTTCAACAAAAATTTACTGGTCCATTCCCCGTTCAAAAAATTATTGATAGTAATTATCAGAAACACAATAATAATCACGGCGGAAACAAAAAGAATGAAATAAGTTAACCAGCGACGAATCCCAGAATCCTTTTCCATATCGCCTTTAAACAAATGCTTATAAATCAAATTGGAAACAATATAAAAAATTGGAGCAGCAATCAAAATAGCCGAAATGGCGAACTTCAAAATGTCGGACGAAAAATCGGTGCCATATTGGCCGAAGATATCCGGCAAGTTTTGATTAATAAATTGAAAAATAATCTGACCAGTGGCAATAGCGGTAAAAATCAAAGCCACTAAAGCCAAGAGATAATAAAACGCGAACTTAGGCGAATTAATTTTGGGAGTCATAGATTTATTTTAGGTTAATTAAAACTCGGCATTTTTTGGCGTCCGCGGAAACGGAATCACATCGCGGATATTGGCCATTCCACTTAAATACATAATGGCTCGTTCAAAGCCCAGACCGAAACCGGCATGTTTGGCTCCGCCGTATTTGCGCAAATCCAGATACCAGGCGTAGTCTTCAGCACTAAGATTAAGGTCTTTCAGGCGAGCCGTTAACAGTTCTAAACGCTCTTCTCTTTGGCTACCGCCGATAATTTCTCCGATGCCCGGCACCAGCAAATCCATGGCCGCCACAGTCTTTTTATCGTCATTTAAGCGCATATAAAAAGCCTTGATGTCTTTGGGATAGTCAATTAAAAAGACCGGCCCTTTGACCACCTGTTCGGTCAAATAGCGTTCATGCTCGGTTTGCAAATCAATTCCCCACTTAACCGGGTAGTCAAACTTCTGGCCCGATTGTAGTAAAACATCCACCGCTTCGGTATAGGTCATTTTTTTGAATTCAGAGTTAACCAAAGCGTTTAAACGCTCTAACAAAGTCGGATCAATAAATTTATTAAAAAATTCCATCTCTTCCGGCAGTTCTTTCAGTACATAAGTAACCACGTATTTAATCATCTCTTCCGCCAGTTTCATATCGTCATTTAAATCGGCAAAGAAAATTTCCGGTTCCAGCATCCAAAACTCCGAAGCGTGCCTAGTGGTATTAGAATTCTCCGCTCTAAAGGTCGGCCCAAAAGTATAAACATTTCTAAAAGCCAGAGCCATGGCCTCGGCATTTAATTGACCGCTGACTGTCAATCCGGCCTTCTTACCGAAAAAATCAGAACTATAATCAACTTCGCCCGCAGTATTTTTTGGTACCTGGTTCAAATCCAAAGTCGTGACGCCAAACATTTCCCCTGCTCCTTCGCTGTCAGAAGTGGTAATGATGGGTGAATGGACATAAACAAAACCCTTCTCTTGAAAAAATTTATGAATTGCAAAACTCAGCACCGACCGTAACCGGAAAACCGCCGAAAAAGTATTACTGCGAGGTCGCAAGTGAGCGATGGTCCGGAGAAATTCAAAACTATGTTTCTTTTTCTGCAAAGGATAATCCGCTTCAGCCAAGCCTAACACTTCCACACTAGAAGCTTTGAGTTCAAAGGGTTGACCGGCCGCCGGAGACTCCACTAAAGTGCCGACAATTTCCAGAGCCGAACCGATAGTAGTCTTTTCGATTTCCGAGAAGTTATTCAACTGTCCGTCAAAAACAATCTGAAGGCCCTTAAAGAAACTGCCGTCATTGAGTTCAATAAAGCCAAAATCCTTGGAAGATCGGACCGTTCGCACCCAACCAACCACCTTGATTTCTTGGTTTAAATGATCCTTATAATGGCGGTGAATTTCTTTGATGCTAATAATGCTCATATAATTAAAATTAAGCCTATTTTATGGACTTTTAGGCTTCTATTCCTGTTAATAAATACCTCTTAATTTTAGCTTATTTTTTTATTTTTATCAAGAAAAAAGCCGAATTACCGGCTTCTGTCAAATTTATCGTGGATAATATTAAATCCGGCTCTTTATCGTTATTGACAATAGTATATATTTATGATACGATTCTCTCGTAGAATAGTCCGTTAAAAAATAAGGTTGGTTGGGTTAATTACTAAGTTCATCTAAATCTAGGTGGAGTTGGTAATTAATCCAATAGTATTTAACCTTTTAAAAATATAAACGATGGAAAAGACTGAAAAAATATCATTAATGATTGTGTTAAACATTGTCATCGGCATAGGTTTAACAATGCTTATTATCTGGACATCATCCGTATATAGAATTGAAACGCGCAAAATTGACTTGACTCAATTCTCCGGCAGAATCATTCCGGCGGCCAATATAAATTCGGGCACTTTTACCATTGGCGTCCCTATGTCCGAAGCTTTAAAATTTGGAAAAGATGCCATATTGTCCTATGGAGAAGAGGGAGTAAAAATCTGGAAGCCTGATAATTCCACAAATGGTGTATTTCTTTATTCTTCCATAATCTCAGAAAACATTGGCCTAAAATGTTGCAAAGTATCTTTCTATAATCATAATGAAGGAATCATGCTATATGAGCATCCGACAGCCCTTGCATACTTTGCCACTATCTTTTTTTTATTAGTGGCTTGCGCGGTTTTCGGCATTGCGATTGTGCACTTAGTCAAGACTGTTAAAAGCTGAGAGATAAATTGAAAAACAAAAGGAGATCTAAAATAACAGACCTCCTTTTTTATTTTCCCCTAATCCTTGATATAAAAATGCAATAAGTTTTTGACTAAATTATTCACCCGATCAAAAGTCTGGGAACCTGCTTTGAGCGTGGCCAAGTCGGCCAAGGAGTGAGACAAGACCAGGCGCAGCATCTTGATGCTGTTTTCATCAATTGTTTCCAGGTTAAGTTCGCGGCGGGAGCAAGTCTCACAAAAAATTCCGCCCCGCATCACACTGAAATAATTATTATCCGGTGCCAGTCGTTTTTTACAACTCAAGCAAGAATAAAGTTCCGGCTGATAACCTAGAGCCGATAAAAATTTCAGCGACCAGGAAGTAAGTAGCCAATCGGCTTGCTGTGGCTTGTGGTCCAAGATATCTAAAAACTCTAATAATAGATTAAATAACTCTTCGTCTTTCTCTTCGTGTCGGACCAGACGATTAAAAGCATTCAAAGCCGAACCGGCGGCCGGTAATTTGCTTAAGTCGCTTTTGATGCCGGAATAGGCGTCGCTGACGATGGAGCTACCGATATAGTCGGTGTTTTTACCTTTGACAATCATCAAATTTACCAAGCTCAAAGGCTCAATATGCCCGGCCAGTTTTGATCCGGGTCGTTGCGTGCCTCGAGCCAAGAGGTCAATCTTGCCAAAATCAGCCGTATAGAGAGTTACTCGACTGTCATACTCGCGGTAGATATGGCGGTTTAGAACCAGGGCTTTAGTATTAAAGGTCTCGGACATATTTTTGATCCAAGTAAGTCTGTAAAATAATCATGGCGGCAATCGCATCCCGCGGTGCCTTAGTCTTTTTTCCGCCAATCAAAGCATCGGCATTCTTGCTGGAAAGCCGTTCGTCAATCAACTCAATGGGCAAATCAGTTTTGGCTGTTAGCAAACGCTCAAACTCTTTGAACTGCGGATTGATGTCGCTGGTCTTCCCGCGCATTTTCTGCGGTTCGCCCAAAACGATGATATCAATCTCTTCCGTCTTGATAATTTTAAGGAGTTCCGATAAATTTTTGGCCACGACGAAAGGCGTCGCTAAACCGACTTCGCTGTCGGCCAGGGCCACTCCCAGACGTTTCTCACCCCAGTCAATGCCAATCAATTTAATATTTTTATTTTGTTTATCTATCATTTATTTGGTGATAATTTCATAACCATTTTTAGTTACGGCTATTGTGTGTTCAAAATGGGCGCTCAGGGAATTATCTGCGGTCAAAACGGTATAACCATTCTTAGCTGTCTTCACCTCCCAGGTTCCCAGATTAATCATCGGCTCAATGGCAATAACCATGCCCTCTTTCAAGGTCACATTCTCGCGCGAGTTCTTGGAAATAGCGTAGTTAAAGACATTAGGTTCTTCGTGGGCCTGATAACCGACACCATGACCGACCAAATCTCGAACGATGCCATAACCGAATTGATCCACAAAAGTCTCAATCGCCAAACCGATATCATACAAGCTGTTCCCCGGCTTAACCTGCTTAATCCCAATCTCCAGAGCATCCTTGGTCACTCGAATTAATTGCTTGGCCTCTTTACTGATTTTTCCCACCGGGACAGTCAAGCAAGTATCGGTATAGAGACCCTTCCATTTCATACCAATATCCAAATCAATAATATCCCCTGACTTGAGAACTCGGGCCGGCAAAGCCGTACCATGAACCACTTCATTGTTAATGGAAGCGCATAAAGCCGTGGGAAAAAACAAACCGTCACCCATATCATAGCCCTTGAAAGCCGGGGTCCCGCCGGCTTTGATAATCAAATCGTTGGTCATTTGTTCCAAATAACCGGTATCCACTCCGGGCTTCACCGCTTTAGCCAGAGCCTGCAAAATGACGGCTAATTTATGGCCGCCTTGACGCAAAATATTAATTTCTTTAGGTGTTTTTATGGTAACCATGGGCATAAGTTAGAGGTGGGCGATTAAATCTTCCGGAAAATTAATCGTCGGAATAATATGCGACTCTTGTTCCCGACTATATTTTCGGTTATAATTATCAACCAAGTCTTTGTACTGCCGGCTCTTGGTATTAAAATCTCGGACCAAGGCGGAATATTTTTCCTGGAGCGAGCCGGACATGGCAATATTAATTAATTTCAAGCTGGAAATTAAATTTTCATAAGTGGAAATATTAGCTATCAAATCCGGATACTCCGCCACGTATTTGGCTTCCAATTTATTATGATAGCGATTTAAATCTCTCTCCACGAAGTTATATCTTTCCTGACATTTCTTTTGTTCTTTAATATTATCTCGGCCTTGCGCGACAAAATCATTAATCTTTTGGAGTTCCGCCGCCGTCAAAGATGATTCGTCAAACAAATGAGAATTGGAACTGTCAATCCACCCGAAAATACGATCGGCCAAATCATGACTGCCTAAAGTCTGACAAGTTCCCAGACGTTTATCCAAAATCTCCAATGTCTCTTTTTTATTAAAAATCTTTTTCTCCGCTCGAGCAATTTCAGAAATAATCAACGCTATCTCATTTTTCAAATATTCCCTATATTCCTCTTCCAGTTCTTGATACTCTCGCTGTTTGTCTGTCTCGGCCTGATGATTGACGCTGTCCAAGAGTACTATTTCCCCATCGGGATTAACATCAATTCCAATTGATTGGTCGATATGATAATCTTGGTTTTTTTCCAAAAATTTCAAATAGCGCGCTAACTTAACTTTACCGGTCAAAGCTTCCCACACTTCGGGATTTTTTTGATATTTTTGGTTCAACTCTTCCTCCAGCCATCGAATCGGCAGCAGCAAATCTATTTTTTCTGCCACTTGTTTCCGCTGAACTTCAAATTTATTAAAAACCGCCTCATCTTCATAATATTTTTGTGACCAAGAACCGTCCGATTTCACATATTTCTTAGGGAAATCGGCTATTTTAGCTTCCGGCGCGGACAAACTCGGCAGAGCCTTAATCAGGCCATAATTTGTCTGACCAAAATTAGCCAAAAACATTTTAGGATCAATATCTTTTCCGGCTGACTTTATCTCCGCTTGTAAAGTAGTCACCAATTTTTCCAATCGACTACTAAATTGCAATAAAAATTCAGGGTTATGTTCCTGCTTATCGGTTAAATTAAAATCATTTTTATCATACTTTTGGCCGAAACCTTGGGTGTTAAATAAACTTTCAAAATTACTTAAAGGACTATTCTGACCGGAATCAGCTCCGGCGCTAATATGCAAAACGTGATGCAAATATTCATAAGCCAAGGCCGCCGGACTGTCAATTACTTTATCCTCCGGCAAGTCGTCATAAGTCGTTAATGTTTTTTTCAAATCCGGGTTGAGACTAGCACCGATAACGCCATAGTTATGAAACTTTTGTTTTACTTCCGGATTTTGGGCAATGATATCAGCCAAAGTCAAAACTGTTTGATCCTTCAAGGTTTTTAATCCGGCGACCGACTCCATTAATTCATTAAAGCTATCATTATTGTTTCGAAAATTATCTAAAACTGATCGGACTTTTTGAAAATCTTGAATTTGATCTTTATTGTCCGCAAAATTATAGTCCAATAATAAATCAGCGGCCATCTTTTTCCAGGCGGAGATAATTGTCGCTTGAGTCAGTTCCACGCCGTAAATCCCGGCTAACTCCAAGTGCTGAGGAGAAATTTTGAGCTGATTGATTTTATCCAAACTTTCCAAGGAAGGCAAATCATTTAGCACTTCCAAACGACACCGTTCCCTGTTCTCCGTTTGAACCCTAAATTGTTCTCGCCCGACCGGAGTCTGTAAATATTTAGCCTCCTTGGCTTTTTCCAAAATATCAATTTCCGTCTTTAACAATTCCAAATAAGCGGTAATTTTCTCGGCCGCAATTTCGCGATTAGGTTTGGCTCCCTTTTTGCCGCCGGAAAATTTCAAATCCAAATCTGGCAACTCTTGCCTCAACTCTTCCTTAACGGCTATTGTCTCATCAACCCAATCCGTTTCCTCTGATGGCAAATCATCTTGATAGGTCAATAAATAATCGTCCAATTGCTCTTTTTTGGCCTTGAAACCGGAGAGATTCTCGCTTAACTGGCCATAACTGTCCAAAAGAGAGTCTAGCAGACCGGAAATCTTTTGACTTCTGGATAACAAAGCTAACTTAGCCTCGTCTAAACCGGCTATTTCCCCATCCACTTTATTCGTATTTTCAGCTCCTCCTAATTTAACGGTCTCCAATTTGGCCGCGAGAGACATAAATTTAACGCTAATTATTATAATTAATTTATATCATATAACTGTGAAAAAATCAATTTGGTGACAAACAAAAAGAGGCTATTTAAAGCCTCTCTTGCTATAGTCAAAATAAAAGATAAAAACTAAACTCCGTCATATTCCCGCATAGTCATCTGGGACTTAATCTGTTTGACGGTGTCAATTACCACCGACACGACGATGAGTAAACTGGTGCCACCAATAGCCAAAGATTGAATGCCGGTAAAATAACGCATCACCAGTGGTAAAACGGCAATTAAACCCAAGAACAAAGCACCGACTAAAATAATCTTGTGAGTGGTATCACCCAAATATTCCGCGGTATGACGACCGGGACGAATGCCAGGAATAAAGCCACCTTGCTTTTGGAGATTTTCCGCAATCTGATCGGGATGAAATACAATTTCGGTATAGAAATAAGTAAAAGCAAAAACCAACAAGAAATAGATAATGCCATAAAAAAGTTGATTTTGAAAAATATCAATAGTCCATTGAGAGAAATTGGCAATCCAGGCAGTCTTGGCACTCAAAAAGAATTGAGCCACCATAGACGGGAACATAATAATGGAAATGGCAAAAATGATTGGAATCACGCCGGCCATATTAACTCTGAGCGGTAAATGAGTGTTGCTACCGCCGGAAGTGCGACCGCCTCTGATTTGGCGAGCATATTGCACTGGAATATTTCTCTGACCTTCATTGATAATAACCACGCCGACAACGGTCACGACGGCAATAGCCGCAAAACCGATCAAAGTAAATAACTGTGATTTATCAAAGGATATAAAAATTTGTGATAAAACTTGAGGCAGAGCGGCAATAATACCGGCGAAGATAATCAAAGAAATGCCGTTACCAATCTTCTTTTCCGAGATTAATTCTCCCAACCACATTAAAAACATAGTACCGACGGTCACGGTCACCACCATCATCAAAAGATCCAGGCTGTTCACACTGGTAATAATATTACGAGAAGATCTTTGGAGCAGATTAATCATGGCATAGGCCTGCATAACGGCCAGAGGCACAGTTGCCCATCTGGTCCACATGGTAATTTTTTGCCGACCGGATTCTTCCTTCTGCATTTCTTCAATTTTAGGCACAATCATGCCTAAAAGCTGAAAAATAATGGAAGAAGTGATATAAGGACCAACACCCATCATGACAATAGAAAAGTTGCTCATACCGCCACCGGAAAACAAATCCATCAAACCCAAAACTTGATTGGAACCAAATAATTGCTTGAGAGCCGCTGTATCAACACCGGGAACCGGAATATGAGACACCAAACGGAAGATGACTAACATGCCCAAAACAAACAATATTTTATTGCGTAAATCACGCGCTTTCCAAATCTGTCTGAGTTTTTCGATAATCATATTATTTTATCTTAAGAGACGAGGAAAAATCCCTCGTCTGAAAAATTATTTGATAGTTTCCTTGACTGAAGCGCTCATCTTCACCTTTTCAAACTTCAAACCTTTGAGAGTTATCTTTTCTTTGCCTAAAATTTTGACCGGTAAATCAATACTCTTAATCAAATCTTTGGCCTTTAGAGTTTCCGGGCTGACAATATCGTTATCCTTATAATTCTCATTAATAGTCTGGATGGAAATTACTTGATTCTTAGGTTGAAGAGATCTGAAACCACGTTTTTTTGGAATCTGAAGTAATTGCTTCTTCATGCCCAAACGTTTCAAGCCGGAAACACCGGACCGAGATTTTTGGCCCTTCAAACCGCGAGTACTATAAGTACCGTGACCGGAAGCGTTACCGCGACCGACGCGCTTTGGTTTTTTGGTGCCTCCTTTAGATTTTTTTATGATATTCAAAGCTAATGACATAGTATTGCTAATTAAATTAATATTTTAGAACTATTTAGTTTCCGGTTTAGTTTCCTTCTTAACCTTCTCCTTAACTTTTCTTAAACTGTTTAGAGCTTCAATCGTACAATGGGCATTATTAATCTTATTATTAGTACCTAAAATTTTGCTGGTCACATTTTTGACACCGGCTAATTCTAAAATAACCCGAACCACGCCGCCGGCGATAACACCTCGGCCCTTTTGAGCCGGTTTAAACATAATACTGGCCGCGCCAATAGTCTTACGCACTTCATGCGGGATAGTATCATTAATCATATTAACGGTAATCATGTGTTTTTTGGCTTGATTAACGGCCTTATTAACGGCCATAGTCACATCGGCGCCCTTACCTAAGCCGGTACCGATAGTGCCCTTTTTATCGCCTAAAGCCACGCAAGCTCTAAAGCTCATTCTTTTACCGCCTTTCATCACCCGAGTTACCCGAGCAATATCCAAAATTCTTTGTTCCATTTCATCCTTACCGCCGCCGAATCTCTTGTCGCCCCGTTTTTCCGCGCGACCGCCGCGAGCGCCACCGCGATTGTCATTACGATTATTGTTGTTATTTCCACCATAAACACTCTTAGCCACGGCTTCGGCTACAGCAGTTTCTTTAATTTCACTAGGTTGTTTTTTTTCTTCTGACATATTTTAATCGTTACTTTTTATGTTAATTAAAATTGCAGTCCGCCTTCTCGGGCACCATCGGCCACGGCTTTAACCCGACCATGATAGCGATAGCTACCGCGATCAAAAACTACAGTCTGAATTTTCTTTTCCAGCGCTTTCTTGGCTAACAATTTACCCAGCTCCAAAGAAATATCAGTTTTTTTCTTTTTCTCAGCTTTAATCTCCCGACTATGAGCGCTGACCAAAGTCAAACCCTTGGCATCATTGATGAGCTGTAAGTATAAACCGGCGTTAGATTTAAAAACGCTTAATCTGGGACGTAATTCGGTGCCGCTGATTTTAGCGCGCACGCGACCGTGACGTCGGGCCATTTTAGCATTTTTAGCAATTTGTTTATTCATATATTTATTTATTTACTAGCAGCGGTCTTACCGGCCTTACGTCTGATAACTTCATCGTCATATTTAACACCTTTACCCTTATAAGGTTCCGGCAATCTCAAGCGACGTAATTGAGCGGCTTTTTCTCCGACTAATTGTTTATCAATACCTGATAAAGTAATAGAATTTCCTTCCACCACAGCGGTAATTCCGGCTGGCAACATAAAATCAATCACGTGGGAATAACCTAAGCTCATCACTACCTTATTACCGGAAACTTGAGCCTTATAACCAACACCTTTAAATTCTAATTTACGGCTAAATCCTTCATTGACGCCGATTACCATGTTATTGATCAAATTGCGATATAAACCCCACAAAGCGCATTGCTTTTTGTCAGTCGCATCCTTAATGGTAACATTAATCTCTTCGGGAGTAATATTAACCATAACGTGAGGATGAGTGGCTTGTTTCAATTCGCCTTTCGGACCCTTGACCACAATCTGCCCGTTCTCAATCTTAACTTGAGTGGTGGCGGCTAATTTAATTGGAAGTTTTCCTACTCTTGACATATATATTGAATATAAAATTTATAAATCTAGTAAATTTCGCAGATTACTTCTCCGCCTAATTGGCTTTTCCGGGCTTCCCGATTAGTCATTAATCCTTTAGGGGTGGAAATGATAGCCATACCGATATTATTCAAAACTCGAGGCAGATCATCCTTGCCGACATAAACTCTGGCGCCAGGCTTAGAAATTCTCTTCAGAGAACTGATGCGCGACTGACGTTCTTCATTGTATTTCAAAACCACGCGCAAGCGATCAAAAGCTGCGCTTTTATTTTTGGTTTCATTATCGCCTGGTATGACCTCAATTTTACTCACCCAACCTTCTTTTTCCAGAATCTTGGCTATTTCCAATTTTAATTTGCTTAAGGGTAGGATGATTTCCGCTTTTTTGACCATGGAGGCATTCCGGATTCTAGTCAACATGTCTGCGATTGGATCTGTCATCATAATTTTATAATTAAAATAATATATAATTTATTTATCTGTTTAAAAATTACCAACTGGATTTCTTAATTCCCGGTAAATCACCATTATCGGCCAACTCCCGAAAACAAATACGGCATAAGTTGAAATCGCGCATGTAGCCGTGAATCCGACCACAACGCCAACAACGATTAATTTTTCGGGTAGAAAATTTTGGCTTTCTTTTTGACTTTACGATTAATGCGGTTCTCGCCATATATTTTTAATAATTAATTTTTCTTAAAAGGAAAACCTAATAAGCGGAATAACTCCAAAGCCGCGGCTCGATTCTGGGTGCTGGTAACAATTGTAATCTCCAAGCCGTGAATATTATCAATATCTTCTTGCTTAATCTCCGGAAAAGGTAAATGTTCTTTAAAACCAACGGTTAGATTACCATCGCGATCAATAATATTTTCGGAAATACCGCGAAAGTCACGAACGCGAGGAAAAGTAATATTAACTAAGCGTTCCAAAAAATCATACATCCGATCGCCTCTCAAGGTTACCATCGCTCCGATAATCATGCCTTCTCTGATTTTGAAAGCGGAAATAGCCTTTTTAGCCTTGGTCAAAACTGGTTTCTGACCGGTAATCTTAGTCAAGGTTTTGGCGACATTAGTAGCATATTCCTTTTCTTTAGTATGCTTACCAAAACCAACATTCAAGACCACCTTTTCCACCTTAGGTGCCAAGTAATCGTTCTTCAAGCCCAATTCCTTTTTCAAGGCCGGCAGTATTTCTTTTTTATATTTTTCTTTTAATCTCATATTTTTAAAAAATTTTAATCTATGGCCTCTTGGCATTTTTTACAAACGCGATATTTTTTACTCTTCTTGGTTCCCTCTCCTTTAGCTATTTTATAGGCCACGCGAGTGGTTTTACCGCATTTTGGACAAATAACAGCTAAATTGGAAGCGTCCACAAAAGCCGGAAATTCAATTCTCTGACCTTTTTCGCCTTTCTTGGAAGGACGCATGTGCTTAATCAATAAGTTTAAGCCTTCCACGCTAACCTTACCGCGCGCCGGCAATACTTGCAGAACCTTACCGCTCTTGCCCTTATCTTTACCGGTTAAGATTTTTACCTTGTCTTCTTTCTTAATATTCATAAATTTGATAATTAATTCTGATTTGATTACAGCACCTCAGGGGCTAAAGAAATAATCTTCATATAACCGCC
>Ga0172381_10002915_pt1 | contig 18452 bp, 17 predicted proteins | sample Leawel6488metaG_FD_119754 | JGI IMG/M metagenome (GOLD analysis project Ga0172381, IMG submission 119754) | Leachate microbial communities from a municipal landfill in Southern Ontario, Canada - Leachate well 64-88 metaG | ecosystem: Engineered > Solid waste > Landfill > Unclassified | place...
ACGCGCAATGCGATCAAATCCCGCGGCCATAAAAATGTTTTCCGGCTGGGCGTTCCCGCGCCAAAAGACGAATAACCGGGAACCATGAATTATAAATCATTGATAAACCAAGTGTTGTTAATACGGAAATATTGCAAAAAGTCGAAATTATTATAAAATATGCCACTTTTAAATTGATTCTATGAAAGCATTAATTTTGTCCGGAGGACAGGGAACACGCCTTTGGCCATTAAGCCGCAAACAGAAACCCAAGCAATTTCAGAAACTGATAGGCAAAGATACGATGCTCCAGAAAACCGCACGAAGGCTGATTCCGAAACTATCGTGGTCTGACATTTTTATATCTACCAACAGGGAATACTTCAATGAAATTAAAAAGGAATTACCGCTTTTGCCTTTGAAAAATATCATTGCCGAACCTGTTAATCGCGAGCGCGTAGCGGCAATTCTTTTTTTCATGGTTAATTTAAAATTAAAGGATTTAAGCGAGCCGTTGCTTGTGATGCCCTCCGATCACGCGATAAAAAAAGAAAAAGAATTTTTGCGCGCGATTTCTTCAGCCGAAGAATTTGTAAAAAATCACAAAGACTATATTATCGTGCTTGGGGCTAAGCCGACATTTCCCGATACGGGGTTGGGATATTACCAGATAGGCAGCCAGATTGATGGCACGGTAAATGCCCCTGTGTTCAACGCAATTTCCTTTAAAGAAAAACCTAATTTGAAAAGAACGCGGGAATATGTTGCCGATGGCCGACACTATTGGAACACAGCAATTTATGTTTTTTATCCGTCGCTAATAGAAAATTTAATAAAAAAATTTATTCCCGACAACTATCGTCATTACCAAAATATTAAAAAAGCGTTGGACTGTGGCGATGTCACGGCAGTGGACAATGAGTATTCTGAAATGGATAAGGCAAGTTTAGAGTATTCAATTATTGAAAATTACAATAAAATCGCTCTTATCCCTGTAGATATGGGCTGGAGTGATGTTGGCAGTTGGGCAGTGCTCAAAGACAGCTTGAGCAAACCGAATAAAAGCTATATCAAGGGTAATTATATCGGGATTGGATCCAAAAATATAATGGTTTATGGATCGTTTGATAAGTTAGTGGCAGGCATAGGCATCAAGGACTTGGTAATTGTTGTAACCGATGATATTATTTTGGTTTGCAATAAAAATGATTCACAAAAGGTCAAAGAAGTAATTCAACGGCTTGAAAAACAGCAAAGATTCAATTATATTTAACTATTATGAAATTTCTAATTACTGGCGGCGCCGGATTTATTGGATCGAATTTGGCTGAAGTGTTGGTTAAAAAAGGGGATGAAGTTATTATTGTGGACAACTTGTCAACTGGCAGTTTAGACAATATTAACGGTATTAAGGATAAGATTAAATTCGTAAAAAATAGCGTTGCCAATATTGTTTCGCTGGACAAATTGAAAAATATTGATGGGATTTATCATTTGGGGATACCCTCAACAACATTACTATACCGCAATGATCCATTGTTGGTTGGTTCGGCGATCAATGAATTCATTGTTATTTTAGAACTGGCGAAAAGGGAAAATTGCAAAGTTGTTTATGCATCTTCATCATCAATTTATAACGGCAACAAACCGCCGTTTACCGAGGGCATGCCGGTGCTGGTAAAGGATTTTTATACCGAGGCGCGCTATGCCATGGAAAGAATAGCGAGGCTGTATAATGATTTTTACGGGATTGAATCAATCGGCTTTCGTTTTTTTTCTGTTTATGGTCCGCACGAAGAAGCTAAAAAAAATTTTGCCAACCTTGTTTCGCAATTTTTATGGGCGATAGAGAAGGGGAAGAGGCCTATAATTTACGGCGACGGTTCACAAACCCGGGATTTTGTTTATGTGGATGATATCGTGAGAGGCTTTATTGCCGGGATGGCATCAAATATCAATTGCGATATTTTTAATTTGGGTACAAGCCAGCAGCACAGCTTAAATGACCTGGTTGGAGTTTTAAACGAAGAGCTTGGAACAAATTTGGAACCGGTTTATCAAGAAAATCCCATTAAGAATTATGTTCAAGGAACATTAGCTGATACCACTAAAGTAAAAGAAAAACTACACTGGTCGGCTGAAATTTTATTAGAAAAAGGCATTAAGAAACTGATAGAATACGGTGGCCCTATTTCATCGGACGCTTTTTGTTGATTGTCGCGCCTTTTTGGGTTTTTTTATATTTAACTTATGCGAAAAGACCGAATTTAATATTATGAAAACTATAATACTTTGTGGCGGCATGGGTACTCGCATGAAAGAAGAAACTGAATTCAAGCCCAAACCCCTTGTTTTAGTAGGCGGAAAGCCGATTCTTTGGCATATAATGAAATTATATGCTTATTTTGGCTATAATGAATTTGTTTTGGCATTGGGATATAAGGGATCAATGATTAAGGACTATTTTTTAAACGAGAGAGCATTTGTAAATGATTTTACGCTTGATACTTCCAACGGGCAAATAGTTTTTCATAACAATACCAATGATAATTTTAGAATTACATTTGTTGAAACCGGGTTAGAAAGCTTAACCGGCAAGCGGATACTCGGAGTTAAGAATTATATCAATGAAGATGAATTTATGGTTACCTATGGAGATGGAGTTAGCGATATTAATATTGCCGATTTGGTTGCGTTCCACAAAAAAAGCGGGAAAATCGGGACCATTACGGGGGTACACCCTTATTCTAAATACGGCCTTTTAAAAACTGATGCTGGCGGTAATTTAGTGGAGGGATTTGATCAAAAACCGAAATTATATGATTATGTGAGCGGTGGATTTATGGTTTTTAACAGAAAGGCATTTGATTATTTTGATAGTGGGATTATGGAGGATGGCTTAATGAATCTTGTCAAAGAAGGTCAATTGGCAAGTTATCAGTACGAAGGATTTTGGAAGGCAATGGATACTTATCGGGAGATGGAAGAATTAAACAAGCTCTGGGAAAGCGAAAGGCCATGGGCGATTTGGGAAAAGAAAAACGATTGAAATTATGAATGACTTAAAAATTTTTTTAAAAAATAAAAAAATACTTATTACCGGACATACAGGATTTAAGGGTAGTTGGTTGGCGCAGATGTTGATTTATTGCGGTGCTGATGCAGTTGGTATTAGTCTTGAGCCTAAAATCGATCCGAACCTGTTTGGATTGCTTGATTTGCAAAAGCGGATGCGAGGTTATTTTTGCGACATCCGAAATTTCAAAAAAATAAAAGAAATTATTGCGTTTGAAAAACCAGAAATCATTTTTCATTTGGCAGCTCAGCCGCTGGTAAGGGACAGCTATGATGATCCGTTATATACTTTTGAAACAAATATTATTGGCACTGCCAATATTTTGCAGGCGGCAAAAGATTTAGGGGATGTAAAGGCGATAGTTGCCATTACCACTGACAAGGTTTATGAGGAAAAAATCGGTTGTTTCTACGAGGAAAACGATAAATTGGGAGGTTATGATCCCTATAGCGCCAGCAAAGCTGGAGCGGAAATGGTGATAAATTCGTATATAAATTCATTTTTTAATCCCGAGTTCTACGGCAAAAAACATCATACCTTGGCGGCTTCGGCGCGGGCCGGCAATGTTTTTGGCGGCGGCGATTGGCTCAGCCGGATTTTTCCCGATATTGTCAGGTCGATTTTCGAGAAAAAAGAAAAATTAATCATTAGAAATCCTGATTCGATAAGGCCGTGGCAACACGTTTTTGATCCTCTTTATGGATATTTGTTGCTTGCCAAGGAACTTTACGATGGCAAAAGAGAGTTTTCGGGAGCATGGAATTTTGGTCCGGATGCAAAAAGTTATTTAACGGTTGAAAATTTAGTAAAACAAACGTTTGATATTTTTAAAAGGGGAGCTTACGATATAAATCAAGACTTTGTGAAACGTGAAGCCGGTTGCTTAAAATTAAATAGCAATAAAGCGCGGCGATTGTTGGGGTGGCATCCGGTTTATGATATCGGCGATTCGGTGAGGATTGCTTGCGAATGGTATGAGGCGTTTTACCGCGGCAATGACATAAAACAGATTACAGATTGTCAAATAGATTTGTTTTTTAATAAAATTACAAAAATATGAATTGCAGAGGTTGCGGTTATCCGATAATTAAATTCATTTCTTTGGGCCAAATGCCTTTAGCGAATTCTTTTTTAAAGAAAGAGCAGATTCCCTTGGAGAAAAAATATGATTTGAGCGTTGGTTTTTGCCCGAAATGTTATTTGGCTCAGTTGATGGACACGATTCCGCCCGAAGAGCTTTTTTCGGATTATGTTTATTTTTCCTCCACGTCGGATTCCTTTCTTAAGCATTGTGAGGAATCGGCATCGTATCTTTCAAAAAAATTGGGTCTTGGCAAGCAAAGCTTAGTTATGGAAATTGCCAGTAATGACGGGGCCCAGCTTCAATTTTTTAAAAATTTAGGAATACAAGTATTGGGTATTGATCCGGCTAAGAATGTTGCTTTTGTTGCTAATCAAAAAGGAATTCCAACAATCGCCGAATTCTTCAATTTTGATTTTGCAAATAATTTAAAAAATCAAAAGGGGATAACCGCCGATTTGGTTTTTGGTGCGAATGTTTTAGCGCATGTGCCGCAGATTGTTGATTTTGTCAAAGGTGTTAAAAAAATTTTGAAATCAAAGGGTAGCGCAGTTTTTGAATTCCCTTATGTTTCGGGATTAATGGAGGGGAAATTTGATACGATTTATCACGAACATGTTTTTTATTTTTCATTAATTGCTTTGGTTAACCTGTTTAAGGCTGCTGGTTTGGAATTATACGATGTGGAGATAACGCCGGTGCAAGGCGGATCTTTGCGAATATATGTGTCCTTGCCGGGTAATTTTTCAATCAGTGAAAATGTCAAAAATCTGGTGGCGCAAGAAATTAAAAATGGATTTGATAAAATAGAAACTTATCAAAGAGTCAAAGAAGGCGCGATTAAATTAAAAGAAAAAACGCTGGAATTGTTGGAAGGAATTAAAAGTCGGGGGGAGAAGATTGTTGCTTACAGCGCGCCAGCCAAGGGTAATATTTTGTTGAATTACTTTGGAATTGGTAAGAATTATCTTGATTTTATTGTTGACAAATCAAAAGCAAAGCAAGGATTATACGCACCGGGAACGCACTTGCAAGTGCATCTTCTGGAAAAAATTTACCAAGAAAAACCGGATTATTTGCTGATTCTTTGTTGGAATATTATTACAGAAGTAATAAATATGCCGGAACTGCAAGAATACAAAAAAGACGGAGGAAAATTTATTGTTTTGATTCCCCAAATCAAAGTAATATGATTTTTAATAAAACCAAACTTGATGGATTATATATTATTGATCCGGAGGCGAAGAACGATGAACGAGGATATTTTTCCCGGGTCTTTTGCAAAAATGAATTTGCAAAAAATGGTTTAGATTTTAATATTGTGCAGGTGAGCCGATCGCTAACCAAAAAAAAGGGAACAATCAGGGGCCTCCATTTCCAAAAAGAGCCGAATACCGAAGATAAGATTATTGGTTGCATAAAGGGAAAAATTTTTGATGTTGCAGTTGACTTGCGCCAAGATTCGCCAACTTTTGGCCAGTGGGTTAGCCAGGAATTGTCGCAAGAAAACCAAAGAATGTTTTTAATCCCAAAAGGATATGCTCACGGATTCCAAACACTAGCTGATGGTTGCGAGATGCTTTATTTTATGACGGAATATTATTGTTCGGAGTGTACCGGCGGTGTTTTGTGGAATGATCCTTTTTTAAAAATAACTTGGCCGTTGAAGAATCCGATTCTTTCCGAAAAAGATAAAAATTGGCTCTTGATAAAATAATCTATGAAACCGAAATTTATTCCCGTTACGGGTCCATCTATCACAAGAAAAGAAATAGAATATGTGGCGCAAGCGACTAAAGACGGTTGGAACGAAAACTGCACAAAATATGTCGATTTGTTTGAAAAAAAATTTGCTTCTTACGTAGGCAGAAAATATTCCTTGGCGACTTCTTCGTGTACTGGCGCTATCCATTTGGCATATTTGGCGTTGGGATTAAAGAGCGGAGACGAAGTGATTGTTCCTAATATTACATGGATTGCCGGGGTGGAGCCGTTGTATTATATAGGAGCCAAGCCAGTGTTTGCCGATATTGATCCCGAAACTTGGTGTATCGACCCCAATGACATTGAGAGAAAAATAACAAAAAAAACAAAAGCGATTCTCGTCGTTGATTTATATGGCAATATGCCAAAAATGGATTCTATCGCCAAAATTGCCAAAAAGCACGGTTTGGAAATCATTGAAGACGCCGCTGAAGCCGTGGGTTGCGAATATTACGGCAAAAAAGCGGGAAGTTTCGGCGATGTTTCTTGTTTTAGTTTCCATGGTTCAAAAACAATGACTACCGGAGAGGGAGGGATGCTTCTCGCGGATAGCCGGGATATTATTGAAAAAGCCGAATATTATAACGATCATTGCAAGGACAGCCAAAAAACCTTTTGGAATCTGGAAATCGGCTACAAATACAAAATGTCTAATTTTCAAGCGGCTTGTGGCTTGGCCCAACTTGAAAGGATAGAGGAACTTGTTGAAAAAAAACGCCAAATATTTTATTGGTACAGAGAAAGGCTGTCTGGTGTTCCGGGGCTACGACTAAATGTTGAACCCGCAAAGACAAAAAACACTTATTGGATGGTGACGGTTGTAATTGATAAACAATGCAATATTGGCAAAGAAATGATACTCGATAGATTGAGTAAACTCAATATCCAAGCCCGGCCGTTTTTCTATCCGCTTTCCTCTCTGCCGGCGATAAACCGCAAAGTTGATACACCAATTTCCTTTGATATTTCCTCCAGGGCGCTTAATCTTCCCTGCGGGTTAAAGACAACCCGAGAACAGGTTGATTATGTGTGTAAATCACTACTCAAGATAATAAATTGTTTAAAATAGTATGGCAACAAAGAGGGAAATAGTTTTTTATTTAAGAAATATCAAAAATGGAAAAGTAAGGTTAAGCATTGATATTTTGAACGACGAAGGCGATAAAATTGGAGTTTTGAGACCCGTTATGACGCGCGAAGTGGCAGATAATTCCGAAATCGTGAGCTTTATAACGAAGTGGAGAGAACACTATAAAGAGAATTTTCTTACTCAATTTAAAGTGACCGACGATGGCACGAAAAATTGGCTTAAAAATCAGATTATAAGACGAGACGATAAAATACTTTTTTTAGTTGAAACGATCGACGGAAAATTATTAGGCCATGAAGGCGTTATATTTTTTGAGAATAATGATTCCTCGTGCGAATTGGACAATTTGGTAAAATCCGCGGATTGTAAAATTCCAGGGATTATGACATATGCTGAAAAAAGTTTGATAAAATGGCTATTTGGTTGTTTAGGTATGGAAAAAATAACCTTAAGAGTGTTTTCAGACAATTTGAAAACTCAAGCTTTGCATCACCGTTGCGGTTTTTTAAAAACCGGGGAGATTGGATTAAAAAAAGAAATTGGGAAAGAGTTGGTTAGATATGTAGAAATGACGGAAACCGATAAACAGACTGCAGACAGAGTTCTTTTTAAAATGGAATTTAAAAAATGAAATTCTTTAAGAAATAAATAATTTTAGAGTGTTGAATAATTGTTGATTTTCATCATTTTAAAAAATTGTCAAGCTTGAATTCTTCAAAAATCTGGCAATTTTATCAATTAGTCACTACTCTCAATTTATATAAAAATATGAGCGCAATAGAACAATTCAAGCGGGAAAAAATGGAAAACATAAAAAAAATGGTGAGTGACGAAAAATTAAAATCTCTTGCTTTAAAGTTATTGATAGATTCGCAAAATTATAATTACACTTATAATTTTAACTGGCTAGGGCGGCCAATCATCCAGCTTCCTCAGGATATTGCGGCTTTACAGGAAATTATATGGAAAGTAAAGCCGGATTTGATCGTTGAAACTGGAATTGCTCACGGTGGTGGGTTGATTTTTTATGCTTCGATGTTGGAATTGATAGGCAAGGGTAATGTATTGGGTATTGATATTGATATTAGGGATCATAATCAGAGGGAGATAGAAACGCACCCGATGTACAAGCGAATTAAAATGATTCAGGGATCTTCGGTGAATGAAGATGTTGCTGCTAATGTTGCCGAAATGGCGCGCGGACGCAAAACTATGATTATTTTAGATTCATTGCACACGCACGATCATGTTCTGGAAGAATTAAATTTATATTCTAACCTTGTTAGTGTTGGCAGTTATCTTGTTGTCTTTGACACGGTTGTTGAATATATGCCTAAGAATTTTTTCAAAAACAGGCCGTGGGGTCAAGGCAACAATCCCGCCACTGCTGTGGCGGCATTCCTCAAAACAAACAATAATTTTATTGCCGACATGGAGATTGAAAACAAACTCCTGATTACTTCGGCCCCCGGAGGATATTTAAAAAGAATCAGTTAAATGCCTTTATCCAGACTCTCCAAAAATATCATTTACAATTTTTTTGGCCAGGGATTACTTCTCGTTCTTGGCTTTATTGCGGTTAGGTATATTTTCAAACAGTTGGGTGAAGACGCTCTTGGAATCATATATTTTACGTTGACGATAAATGCCGTTCTTTGCGCGGTTTTGGAGATGGGGATTTGCTCCACCATAATTCGGGAAGTGGCTGCCCATTTTGATAATCAGCTGGGCTACGTTCGCGATCTCATTCGATCATTTTCATCGTTTTACTGGATTGCATATGTTTTATTGGCGGCGGTCATTTATTTTGGGGCGCCAATCTTGATTGACAAATGGATTACTCTTAAAACGATAGATGCGGGTATGGCAACGCAAGTGTTGCGAATTATGGGAATTTCATCCTTGCTTGCGTTGCCCCGGTCCCTTTACGCGAGTCTTTTTCGCGGTCTGCAACGGATGGAATTCAATAATATCATTGATGTCGCGAGTAGCGCGCTTCAACAATTGGGAATCATTGTGATTCTTGCTTTTGGCGGAGGGTTGCTGGCGGTTGCTTATTGGTTCGTTATTTCTTTCGGGATCGGGATATTGAGTTATATTCTTGCCGCGCGGCGTTTTTTCCCGTGGAAGGCATTTGTGCCCGGCTATTGTCCTGTGGTGGTCGCAAGGAACTTAAGGTATTCTTTCGGCGCGATGTCGATTTCTTTATTGTCTATGATCCATATGCAGTCCGATAAGATAATTATGAGTAAGTTATTGCCCCTCAGCCTTTTTGGTTTTTATGGTTTTGCTTACAGCGCCGTGTCCAAGACCACATTACTGACAAGTGCTGTCGCTCAAGCTGCTTTTCCTTCTTTTTCTTCGATTTTTAAGACGGGAGATCGCGACAATATGATGTCGCAATATCGAAAATTACATGACTTGATTTGCTTTGGAGCCGTTCCTTTCTTCGGAGTGATTCCTTTTGTTGCGCTACCCGTATTTGGTTTTGTATTCAATCCTGATATTGCCAGGATGTTATTGGTTCCTATTACTTTTTTAGCCCTTGGTTTTTATATGAATGGAACATTAAATGTGCCGTATGTCTTCTCTCTGGCGGCCGGTAAGCCGGAGGTTTCAGCTAAGTCTAATTTTTTGGCGCTATTCATTGTTCTTCCGGCAACGGGTCTTTTGATTTATTTTTTTGGATTGTCGGGCGCAGGATTTTCGTGGGTGCTTTATAATTTATTCTCATATTTATATGCTGTTCCGATAATTTGTTCCGAATGTTTGCTGTTGCCGGTGCGGGAGTGGTATACGCACATATCCAAAATTTTTGTTGTTACTACTCTAACTTATGGCATCGGATGGATTTTCGTGGAATTTATGGGTTCCTATTCCATCGTTTCTTTAGTGTTAGCTTATACTGGAGCGACAATTGTTTTTTTGGTTTGCGCCTATTTTATGATCAGTAAAGAGCTTCGCGAAACGCTTTTTGAATACCTTAAATTTATTAAGATAAAATTTCCGATATTAAATAAATGAAAAATAAAAACCAAAAACCGTTAATTACAACAATCATTCCGACATATCGCCGTCCAAAGCTTTTGCGCCGGGCAATTAAGAGTGTGCTAAACCAGACTTACCCGCATTTACAGGTATGTGTTTATGATAATGCTTCTGGCGACGAAACGGCCGAGGTTGTAGCTGAATTCGCGGAAAATGATTTTCGGGTAAAATATTATTGCCAGCCTGATAATATCGGATCGCTCAAAAATTTTAATTATGGGATGGAACATGTTGATACCCCTTTTTTCTCATTCCTCTCCGATGATGATATTCTTTTGCCCGAGCTTTATCGGATATTAATGGATGGCTTCAAAAAGTACCCCGAGGCCTTTTTTTCGGTTGCTTCCACTGCTTACATGGATTATGGCGGGGATTTATTGAGTCCGTTTGTTTCTAATTGGAGGGAAGGGCTGTATGAACCGCCCGAAGGTGTGATAGAAATACTCAAACGAGGAAACATGGTGTGGACAGGAATTCTTTTCCGCAAAGAAATTATCAAAAAAATAGGTATTCTCGATGAGAAAGTTGGTATGGCTTGTGACTTGGATTTTGTGTTGCAAGGGGCGGCTCGTTTTCCTTTCATCGTTTCTCCAAAGAGTGGCGCAATTCTTTTTATTGATCATTTATCCGGCAATGAGGCGCGGCGTTTTAATTTCACTTGGCCGGGATGGCTTAAGATGATTCGTAATATAACTGAGATTGAACAAATTCCATCTAATATCCGCATAGAAATTGAACAAATTCTAACGGAACAGCTTAAAAAAAGACTATTTCAGATAGGTATTGCCTCGATTATCCGAAAAAATTTTGACGATACTTATCAGGCGGCATCCGTTTTGAATTCTCGGTATCATTGGAAAATCAGGGCATTTTTACTTTTTGTATCAGCTAAGGTTTGTCAATATTTTCCCCTTGCTTATCGTTGCATTTTATTTTTGGATAAGAGCCGCCGGAATTGGCGGAAGCGCAAATTGCGACATTTGCAGGAAGAATATGGAAAGTATATCCAATCTATTGGATAATAGTTGTCATATCGTTGTTTTTAATAAATTTCACAAAATGACTAATATGATTGAATTAATAGGCATAGGCTTTCTTGTCGTGAACTTAATTCTTATGGTTTGGATTATCCTTTGGCGGAAGTTTTTTTCCGCCGAAGGGTTGGGCATGGCCTTTTTACTATTAATGGTTGCCTCCGATGCTTTTGGCTTGTTGATGATTTATATTTTGAATCCCAGTTTGGCTGATGTTAAGTCAGAATTGCAACTCAGATTTTTACCAAACATTGTATTGACTATCGGACTTTTGTCTTTTTTTGTCGGCCTGTTAATCAGTGATCCCAATAGAAGAAAAAATTTGCGTTATGATCTTTCGGGGAAAAGCAAAAAAATCAGACAAAAAATTATTGCTACCGGCTATTTTCTTGCATTCTTGGGCCTGTCTATGAAGTTATTTGTTTTATATTCAGCAGGTTTTAGAAGTATAGGTGCTTTTTTTTCGGGAATGTATATGTATCAGGCTCAAATTACGCAAGGAGAGTTTATGCACATTGGTTTGAATATCTCTATACTGGGGTTGAGTCTATTGGTTGCGGTTTATAACGACAAAATAATCAAGCAAATATTTTTTATTTTGGCCATCATACTTATCTCCTTTATTTTCTCTTTAAGCAAAAGCGGCATTATCGCGGCATTGATTATCTTATTTTTTACTATCCATGTTTTTAATAAAGAAGCTTTTAGGCGATTTTTCAAGCCATTGCCATTAATTATTTTATTCATTATTTTTTTGATAGGATTGGGGGTGAAAACGCAAATTAAATATGAGATTCTTTCGGAAGGGCGCGCAATTTCTTTTAGTAAAGAAACTATTTTGAATACCTCGCTGTCGGTGATAGGCCGCCGGCTCGGGCCTTTTGGACTTTATCGAGGCTATTCTTTTATGGTTAACAGATTGGTTGAAACTCCATCGCTATTTTTCGGAAAAAAAATTATGGAAAGCACAATAACTGGATGGATCCCCCGGTTTTTTTGGCCGGACAAGCCGTCACCCCCGTTTCATGCGAGGGGCGATTTGACCAACGAGGACAGTTCAATCGACATTTACGCCAATGTTGCGCCTACATTTGCGGGGTTTGCTTTTGCTGATGCCGGATATTTTAGCTTGATCCCGTATTTGCTTATGGGTGGATTTGTATTAGGATTAATAAGAAGAACGGTAACGACAAAAAGTAAATACTTATTTCCGTTTGTTTTAGTTTATATATTTTTTTCAACGCAAATGTCGGGTTCTCTTTCCGAGACTGGATTTTTGAATTTATTTTATTACATTACTCTTTCGGCCGCGCTATTTCTTGCCGTTTTTATGTTTTTAGGGTTGTGTAATTTATTTAAAACAAGCATTTCGAGTGTTTTGCGCAATGGGTGGAGTACGGAGATAACCAATGTGAGCTGATAACCTTAATCTTTCCCCTGATGCCTTTCGCGTTTCTTGCGAAGTGCGAAGTTGGAATATTTTTATCACCTTGTGCCGATTGGTATTTTTGAACAAACAAACGGGAATATCAATGGAATCAATGTGCTTGATGATGTGTTGGTGTTTTCCGATCATCATTGTGACGAACATCAGCTGTAATGCTATGATTGCTCAGTGCTTCATACTCATTGCAAAGTTATGTAGGAGCATATTTTTTGAAGATTGAATACGGTGAATAATGATTTTTTGGTAGCGATGCCGCTGGCTTGTTTGAACAATGCCGGCGATGGTACTTGAAGAATCGGCAATGCCAATTTTCGACTGGTTTTGTTTTGAAGCTTGTCAATTTTTAGTTATTTATCTGCCAGAATACCCCGTCGGCTTTACCGCGGGGATGAATGGCTACCCGTAGCGTAGCGAAGCGGAGCGGAGGCTATAAACAAACTTTTCCTACCGCGTAGCGTAAGCGGAGCGGAAGGAATACCTCGGGGCTCTGCCCCCGGGGTAGTTTATTGTGAAAAAAGTCTTACCGCTTTCATGATTTCGTTGTAGAATGGAATTATAACTTTTATGTTGGTGTTGAGCTGGCGGTTTATTGGTCACTGGCTCCGTTGTTGCTCTACTATTTTTCGGGAATTTCGTAATTCAAAGTAAACAAATAAAAATGAAAATTGCAATAATCAACACTACTTATCAGAAATACGGGGGAAGCATATACACGGAAATGATATTTAAAGCTTTATCAAAAGATTTCAAATCAGAATTTATAAATACGGGGGTGAGAACAAAAAGTATTCTTAAATATTTGGAAGCGCCACTGGTTTTGTGGAGGATTTTTGAATTTAGCAAAAGAAAAAATATAGCCATAGCGATTAAGAATTTTGAGGCTTCCATTTTTTTAAATCAAAAACCGGCGAAGAATATTGCCGTTGTTTATCATATTGATAATTCCAGCCGCCCGTTTTTTTTAAAGCCGTTTTTTTTCATGCTTGAAAAAATAGTTTTTGCAAATTTAAAAAAATTTGACAAGATAGTAGTAATTTCCAGCTATTGGGAAGATTTTTTCCGGGGAAAAGGGTTTAAAAATTTGACAAAAATTTATTGCGCTTTTGATGTTGAAGAATTTGATTTTTCAAAAGAAGAAATTGAATCCTTCAAAAAGAGGCATCATCTGACGGGGAAACCCATTATTTATATCGGCAATTGCACTAAAGGTAAGGGAGTCGTCGAAAGCTACGCTGCTCTTAAAGATTTGGATGTTTATCTTGTGACTTCGGGCAAAAAGAGAGTAAATCTTCCCGTGACAAATTTAGAATTAGATCGCAAGGATTACCTAAGGCTATTGAAATCATCTTCGGTTGTGATTACGATGTCTAAATTTAAAGAAGGGTGGAATATGACGGCTCACGAAGCTATGCTCTGCAAGACTCCCGTTATAGGATCGGGGCTCGGGGGAATGAGGGAGCTACTGGAAGGGGGCGGACAAGTCATTTGTGAAAATTTTTTGCATCTTCAGGAAAAAGTCAAATATTGCTTGGCTCATCCGGAATTTGGCGCAAGGGGATATAATTACGCAAAAAATTTTATCGCTGAAAGATTCAAAAAACAATGGATGGATCTGATAAATTCTTCCGATTGATTGCTTTATCATGTTCCGCTGTCCCGCTGACAGGATCAAAATAGTGGTAGAAATTTTATTCGCAATGTGCTATAAAGACGGAATAAAACAGTAAAAATTATGCAAGAAAATAAAACAAAAGTGCTTATAACTGGAATCAGCGGTTTTATCGGATCGCATTTAGCAGATTATTGTTTGAATATTCCGGGAATTGCAATTTACGGTACAGTACTTTCCCATCATTTGGGTGACGAAAAAACAAGGATTAAGCAGTTAGAAGGCAGGATTAAATTGTTCGAATGCGATTTGACGAACCGCGTGGCTGTGGCTAGGGTTATTTCCGCTGTTAATCCGGATAAGATTTTTCATCTGGCGGCGCAAAGTTTTGTGCCAACTTCTTGGGAGTCGCCGGAGGATACTTTATGTGGCAATATTATATCCGAATTGAATATCTTTGAAGTTTGCCGTGAGCTTAGAATAAATCCAGTTATTCAAATTGCGGGCAGTTCAGAAGAATATGGTTTGGTTTTAAAAGACGAAATTCCCATCAAAGAAACAAATCCTTTGCGCCCATTATCGCCCTATGCCGTTTCCAAGATCGGCCAAGATATGTTGGCATTTCAGTATCATAAAAGCTATGGGTTGAAGACCGTTATCACCCGTTGCTTCAATACCGAAGGACCAAGACGAGGCCGGCAATTTGTTATTTCATCGTTTGCATGGCAGATTGCAGCGATCGAAAAAGGTCTGCAGGAGCCAATTATAAAAGTTGGCAACTTGGATTCTTATCGCGATTTTACCGATGTTAGAGATGTCGTGAAGGCTTTATGGCTGGCAACGGAAAAATGCAATTATGGCGAACCATACAATATCGGAAGCGGTATAACACATAGAATTGGAGATGTCCTAAACGATTTGCTTTCTTTCGCCACAAAAAAAATAGAAATAGCAAAAGATCCGAGCCGTATGCGGCCGAGCGATGTGATCATACTATTGAGCGATTCGGCGAAATTCAGAAAAAAGACTGGGTGGACTCCAGCGATAGATTTTAAAAAAACTACCCTTGACATATTGGATTATTGGCGGCAGGAAACAGGTTAATAGCAACCTATCTCAAATAAATTTTGCATTTTTCTCGTTACTTGTATGTCCTGTAGCGCAAGCTGTCGGAAGTCGGTCGGTAATTTCTTGGCTGAATGAATGGCGGCAATACAACATCAAAGAGATTGCTCTTTTAGCTGATTCATGGGTAAAATCTGTGGCGTTGAGATACATCAATAAAATATATATCATTTACTAAAATTGAAATAAACAATAACAATCTTATTTTGTTGTTTATTTTGCGGTTAAAACCGGCCCGATTTTTTTCAAAGGAAAAATACCGGAGCTGAAAACAGCGGAAATGATTGATGCTTGTTTGTTTTAGTTCAATTATACATGTGCAATGATTTTAAAAAAATATTAGTTCTGGTTCCGCATACTGATGATGCGGAATTGGGATGCGGAGCAACCATTGCCAAAATTATTGAAAAGGGGAGGGAGGTTTTTATGATGGTTTTTTCGATGGCGTTGCCAGTTCTTGGCAATTCACATTCCGCGGGAGAAGTTAAAAGAGAAGCACAAAATGCCGCATCAATTCTTGGGCTCAAGAAGGAAAATTTATTTTTTTTCAATTATCAAGCCAGGACATTTAACGAATCAAGACAAAATATATTAGACGATATGGTCAAAATTAGAAATAGTGTCAGTCCCGAGCTGGTTTTTTTGCCATCGCTTGATGATTTTCATCAAGATCACGCCGTTATTAGCCGTGAAGGATTGCGGGCGTTTAAGCATGCATCAATCTTGGGTTATGAGGAGCCGTGGAATGCGCTTGAATCAAAAGTTAATTTTTTTATTCGTATCGAAGAAAATCATCTTCAAAAAAAAATTATGGCGTTGGGACAATATAAATCTCAAACCGGCAGAAAATTTTTCGAAGAAAAAAGAATAAAAAGTTTAGCTACGGTTAGGGGGTTGCAGGCCAATACTGATTATGCGGAAGCTTTTGAAACGGTAAGATTTTATTGCTGAAATGAGAACATGAAAATATTATTAACAGATTTGCTAAAAAAATTGGAAGGGGAAAAATATGAAATAAGGGGGAATAAAGAGAATTCGTTTACTGGTTTCGGCCCGTTGGATGGTGGCGGCGCGAACTTTTTGTCATTTTGCAGATATAAAGATGACAAGGCGGAGGAATTGCTTATCAACACCAGGGCGTCAGTGATTTTTTGCTGGTCGGAAGCGGTGGTGCCCGAGAATTGCGACAAAACCTTCATATTGATTGAAAACCCGCGTCTCCATTTTGCCAAGATATTGTCTGATTTTTTAGCATCAAAGCGAGAGATGTCGATCCATAAGACCGCGATTATTGGGGCTAATTGTGCAATCGGCAAAGTTTCGATTGGGGCATATGCTGTGATCGGCGATCATGTGAAGATCGGAGATGGCGCTGTTATCTCCCCTGGGGTTGTTTTGGGAGACAATGTCTGGATAGGTAAAAACACCGTGTTAAAATCCAACACTACAATTGGCCAAAAAGGTTTTGGGTTTGAGTTTGATAAAGACGGGATTCCCTTTGCGATTCCTCACATCGGCAGTGTCCGGATTGGCGATAATGTCGAAATCGGTTCCAATTGCACGGTTGTAAGGGGAGTATTGGGCGATACGATTGTTTCCGATTTTACTAAGGTTGATGATCATGTGCATGTCGGCCACAATGTAAAAATCGGACCAAAAACTATGATCGCCGCTTGTGCTGAGATTAGCGGAAGCGTAAAAATTGGTGCTGATTGCTGGCTCGGGCCGAATTGTTCACTGATGAATCAAATACGGATAGGGAACAATGTTTTGATCGGTTTGGGCGCGGTGGTCACGAAGTCTTTGCCGGACAATGCGGTGGTTGCGGGCAATCCGGCTCAAATAATAAGGATAAAAAATAAAGAAGAATCACCATGGAAAGGAATTTCCCGTTAGTATCAATCATCATTCCTTGTCGCAATGAAAGGCGATACATCGCAAAATGTTTGGACTCGATTATTGCGCAGGATTATCCCAAAGAAAAATTGGAGGTTCTGGTAGCGGATGGAATGAGCGATGACGGCACGCGAAAAATTATCAGTAATTATTGCAGGAAATTCCCCTTTGTCAAATTATTGAATAATCCCAAGAAATTTACGCCGTTTGCGTTGAATATCGGCATTAAAAATTCAGTCGGTGAAACAATAATCAGAATGGATGCGCATGCCGAATATGCACCGGATTATATTTCTCAATGTGCGGCGGCGGCGCGGCAGTCCGGTGTTGAAAATGTCGGTGGCCGCTCAGTACTATCGCCGCGCGATGATTCTTTGACGGCGCGCGCGATTGTTGCTGTTTTGTCGTCATTTTTTGGCGCGGGCGACGCGACCTACAAAACAAAGATTGCTCAGAAACCGATTGAAGTCGATACAGTTTTTGGCGGGTGCTTTAAAAGGGGAGTGTTTGATAAAGTTGGCTTGTTTGATGAACGGATGATCCGGAATCAGGATTTGGAATTTAATTTAAGATTACGTCGGGCCGGAGGAAAAATTGTTTTATTTCCGGAGATTGTTTCCTATTATTTCCCGAAAAAATCTTTGCGGGATTTCGCCCGACATAATTTTGCCGATGGATTTTGGGTAATTTACCCCCTTAAATTCGGGTTAAAAACTTTTTCCTGGAGGCATTTTTTGCCGATGGTTTTTGTTTTAGCCGTTTTTTTTCTGGGATTATCGGGATTTTTTAATCGCTCCTTTTGGCTTTTACTGGCCTTGCTTTTCTCCACTTATTTTTTGTTGAATTTATCTTTTTCAGTTAAAATTGCATATGAGAAGAAAAGCAGATTAATTTTTGTTCCCATGTCTATTGCTTTTTTCGTTCGTCATTTTTTTTATGGCTTGGGATCTTTCGCGGCACTGATCAAAGTTTTATTTTCTAAATTTTATTTCTAATGATTTCAGAGACGGAAAAAATCAAACAAAGATACTTTCGCCGCGAAACTTGTTCAAAAAACAAGCGCTATTCTTTTTTTAACGAAGCCAATTTTTTCATTTATCAGGAAAGGCAAAAGAAAATAATTGATTTACTCCGACGGAACAACTTTGAAGAACTTGAAGATAAAAAGATACTTGATATTGGTTGCGGCAATGGCGGATGGCTGCGGGATTTTGTTCAATGGGGAGCGCACTCCGAAAATTTATACGGGATAGATCTTCTGAAGGATAGGATTGAAGAAGCGAAAAAAATTAATCCCAATTTC
>Ga0172381_10002916_pt1 | contig 18448 bp, 24 predicted proteins | sample Leawel6488metaG_FD_119754 | JGI IMG/M metagenome (GOLD analysis project Ga0172381, IMG submission 119754) | Leachate microbial communities from a municipal landfill in Southern Ontario, Canada - Leachate well 64-88 metaG | ecosystem: Engineered > Solid waste > Landfill > Unclassified | place...
CATTTTGAAATTAGGGAAAATGAAGATTTGGCTAAATTTTTACGTCAAGACAATATTGATGGTTATGAAGAAGGTTTAGACTTGGATCAATATCTTCGAGAGAATACTAAAATATTATATTCCTTTAGTGAATTATTTAAAAAAGTTCCTAAAAAACTTTCTGGAATTCAGATTTCTTGGAATAAATCCAAAATTAACTTTGATTTTCGAGATGTTTTTCGGGTGTATAAAAACCCTTTTGACAATAGGGTAGATCTTTTTGAAAAAGGAGAATGGCAAGATTATTTATGTACAATTTATCTTGCAGAAATTGCATTAAGGAAAGATTCTGATAAAATTCTTTTATCTTGATTTTGTAACTCCAATTTTTGGGCAATATTTTTTTATTGAGCAAGTTGAGCATAAGGGTGAGACTGGTATCCCTTGAAAATGAGTAATAAATTATATAAAATTTAATTTTCTTAACTAAATATGGAAGATTTAGTTTATTTGGGAGATTTAAGTAATGCTCTATCTCATTCCCATGTAAAATTAAATTTAACTTTCTTGAATGAATTATTAAAAAAGGCATCAAATTCAGATTTACCTCATAGAAATGAATTATTTGCTAAAAAAATTTCTTGTCCGATTAATAAAAATAAAAAATCTGCAACTACTATCTACGGATGGATGAAAGGAGATAGAACAGTCCCCTTTGCGAAACTTGTAAAGCTCGTTGATTTATCAGATTATACTTGGAATAAAATAGAAGGAAATTTAATTTACATTAAGGCAGGAATACGAAATGGAGAGATAAATCCGAATTTTCCAATAAAAATTGATCATAAATTGGGTTCTATTATCGGACACATCTTAGGTGACGGATCTATAGACAAAAGATTTCATTCTGTTTTTTATTCTAACTCAAATCAAGAATTATTAAAAGAATTTTCAGGATATATGGAAGATATCTTTGGAATAAAACCTAGAATTTGGGTTCAAGATGTTCCCAATTACGGACATACTAAATGGTTGAAAAGAGTGATAACTTTTAAGGATATTCCTAAAGGTCATAATGTAGGATTATTTTATCCTAAAATATGTGCAGATATTTTGTATGAACTATGTGGCAAATTTGCAGAGGGAGGGAATAAAATAATAACAGAAAAAATAAAGACATTAAATATGAATTTTAAAATTTCTTTAGTTAGAGCATTTTTTGATGATGAAGGTTCAGTTAATTCTAAAAATTATACTGTCCGATTTCATCAAGATAGGAAAGAGATATTAGAAGAGGTAATAAAAATGCTTAAGGATTGTGGTATTAGTTCTAATCCAATTAGAGCATATACTAAAGGAGATAAGCTCAGATATTATTTTAATATAACCAGTTTTAATGAATATTCTAAATTTTACAATTTTATTGGATGCACATCTTCTAAGAAAAAGAGAGAGTTTATTTTACTAATTGATAAAGTTAAAAAAAATAGAGAATAATATACCTTTTTATCTACTATATTTTATTCCTATTCGTGGGCATAACTCCTTGATTGGACAACTACTACACTTTGGAGAAATTGTAATGCAAGTTTCTCTTCCAAATTGAACAAAAATAGCATTAAAATCAGCCCAGTATTTTTTAGGGAGTATTTTTTCTAATTCTTTTCCTGTCTGTTCGGGGGTTTTTGTTTTTATCCATCCTAATCTATTTGGGATAACATGCACATGAACATCTACTGGAATGACCTGTTGTCCAAATGCAAATGCTAAAACAATATTTGCTGTTTTTGGTCCAATTCCTTTTATTGAAAGAAGTTCATCTTTTGTTTTTGGAACTTGCGAATTAAATCTTTCGATTAATTCTTTTGAAACTGATTTTAAAACTTGAGTTTTCTTTTTGTAATGTCCTGTTGAAAAGATAATTTTTTCTAATTTTTTTGTTGGAATTTTTAAAATTTGTTGAGGAGTATCTGCAATTTTAAAAAGAGCTTCTGAAATCTTTTCTGTTGTTTCATCTCTTGCTCTTAGGGAAAGTAGACAGGCAATTAAAATTTTAAATGCATCTGGTTTTTTCCTCATCCTGTTTAATGTTGTTTTTTCTGTTGATACATAAATCTTTGAAAGAGTTTTCATTATTGAATCAATGTTACTTTCATTCATATTTTTTATAATATAAATCTATTTAAAAGGTATTTGCATAAACTTTTTATGGGAGAATATGTACTCGGTTATAGAACTGCATTACTTACTACGTCAGTAGAATGTCCATATTCTGATGAAAAAGCTTGTAATTTACTTTGTCCTATAAGAAACGAATGTCCCATTACTTTAGAAAAAAAGGTTAATGTGAATTTTGATGAAGTTGATTATCATGAAGTAGATTAGGCTTAGGATAAACTTTATAATTCTATACTTTTTAGAAAGTTTATGAAAATTGTTAGTGCTTGTTTAGCAGGAATTAATTGTAGGTATAATGGTTCTTCTAAACCTTGCGAAAAGGTTTTAGAACTTGTTAGAAATGGGGATGCTATTCCTTTATGCCCTGAGCAACTTGGGGGGTTAGGTACTCCAAGAATTCCTTGTGAGCAAAGAGATAATAAAATAATTAATAAATTTGGAATAGATTTGACAGATAAATTCATGCAAGGAGTTGCAGAATCATTAAAAATTGCTAATCTTTGTAATTGTGATATGGCTATTTTAAAATCTAAATCTCCTTCTTGTGGTTATGGGAAAATTCCTGATGGAACTTTTTCTGACAAATTGATTGAAGGCAATGGGGTTTTTGCACAGGCTTTGTATGATAAAGGAATTAAAGTAATAACTGAAGAAGATTTACTCTAATCAATTTATAAATTTGTAAAAACCTTGACTCCATTTGTTTCTAGAATTCTTTTTGCTTCTTGTATTGATTTATCTCCAAGGAAAATTGCTATTATTTTATCTTTCCAGTGCGAGCGTACAATTTCTTGGGCTGTTCTTGTTGGCTCTGACATTCTTTGAGGAGTAAGAATTAAAATTATATTAGAATAATCTTGTTCAATTTTATTTAAAGCATTTTTGTAATCTTTTGCACTTGCAGTGCCTAAAATATCTTTTGGGCCTTCTACTTTAAACTCTTTTTCAATTAATTTATCTGTGAGAATTGTGCCTGCGCCTCCAGCATTTGTAATAATAAAGATATTTTTCCCTTTAAGTTCTGAGATGATGTTTGGGTTTTCTAAGTTCAATGCTTCTGCTAAAGTATCAACTTGCTTTACTCCTGCCTGAAGAAAGGCTTTTGAATAAATTTCATAATCTGTGGCTAAACTTGCAGTATGACTAATTGCAGCTTTTTTTCCTTGTTCTGTTTTTCCTGCTTTAATCACTATAATTTCTTTTTTAGTTGATTTGCAAAGTTCAATAAATTTATTTCCTTCTTTTAATTTTTCAATGTAAAGAATTATTTTTTTTGTTGATTTGTCTTTGATGTAATATTCTAAAAATTCATTAAATCCTAAGTCTGCCATATTACCTAAACTCACAAAACCGGAGAAACCTAAATTTAAATCTGCTATATAACTCCATAGAGCTCCGCTTTGACTAATGAAGGCTATGTTCCCTTTTTTTGGAGTTGTGTTTGCAAAGGTTGTGTCTAAAGATATTTTTGGGTTTACAATTCCAAAACAGTTGGGCCCTAGAATATTCATTTTATATTTTTCTTTTAATTTGTTGATTTTGTTTTGTAATTTAATATTCCCAACTTCTTGGAATCCTGCTGAGATTATTATTATTTCTCTAATTCTCTTTTTTCCACATTGTTTTAAAACTTTTGGAACTGCTTCTGCTGGAATAGCGATTATTGCTAAATCTATTTTTTCTTTATAATTTAAAACTGTTTTGTAGGAGATTTTTGAAAAAATCGTAGAGGAAGTTGGATTTATTGGAACTACTACTCCTTGAAATGATTCTAATTTTTGCATTAAAATTGTGCCAACTTTATTTGGTTTTTCTGATGCTCCAATTAAGGCAATTGTTTTTGGATTTAGGAAATTTTCAATTAGAATTTCTTTCTTCTTTTCACCCTTTTTCATTAATCTAATTCGAAAGATATATATAAATAACTTCTGTTAGCTTATTATGAAAATATTTTCAGAAAAAGAGGCTGAGGATTTCTTAAGAGCTGAGGGTTTTGTAGTTGTTAAGGGGGGATTTGTTTCTACAATTCAAGGATTAAGAAAAATGCTTGTTGATTTGGGATTTCCAGTTGTAATGAAAGCTGCAGGTAAGGAGATTATTCATAAAACTAGACTTGGGGGAGTTCAAGTTGGTGTTAAGACTTATTCTGATGCATTACATTATTTCATGCAGCTTAGAAAAATTCATGGGGCGCAAGGAGTTGTGATTCAAAAGCAAGTTTCTGGTGCTGAATTTCTAATTGGAGTAAAAAAAACTCCTGATTTTGGTTTAGTTATTGGTTTTGGATCTGGGGGAACTGATGTTGAACAGAAAAAAGATATTACTTTTCGGATTGCTCCTATTAATATTTCTGATGTTAGAAAGATGATGAATGAGATTCGTGCTGCAAGAAATTTAGCTCCGAAAGATATTGTAGTTATTGAAAATATTATCCTAAAAGTTAATGAACTTGTTAAAAAATACCCTCAGATAAAAGAAATGGATATTAATCCTTTGATGGTGCAAGATGCTAGGGGTTTAATTGTCGATGCAAGAATAGTTTGGGATTAATTAATCTTTTTCTAAATATATTTTTAATTTTTCAACTGCTAGCTTTCTCATACTAATCTTATTTTTTTCTTCTTTAGTCATTTCTTGAAAAGTCTTATTATACCCTTTTGGCTTGAAAATTGGATTCCATCCAAAATTTGTTGGTCCAGAAGGTTTTACTATTTCTCCCTCAATTATTCCTTCAAAAAACAAAATTTCTTTTTTTGATTTAGCATAACCGATTATTGTTTTTGCTTGAGCTTTATTCTCTCCTAATTTTTGAGTTAAATTATAAACCCCGTTTATTCCTATTGTCTCTAAAAACCATTTTATCAAAGGACCTGGAAGTCCATTTAAGCAATTTAAATAAAGTGATGTATCTTCAATAATAAAATTAGCTTTTTTGTGTTTAAACGCTTGATTCATTTTTGCTTTAATTATCTTATGAGCATCTATTTCTTGAATTTCTTCTAAGTCAAGTTTTAGTTGTTTAACTTCTGGAAGCATTGCTTGTACTTCTTTGAATTTATTTTCATTTCCAGTTATAAAATATATCTCGGATTTCATAAAATAATCTAGAATCTTAAGATTATAAACTTGATTAATGTAAGACTTAAAAAGTGAAAGATTTTAGTTTTATTGTGAGTTTTTAGCCCCATAGTACAAAGGAAGGACACGAGGTTTCCTTAACTTTCAACTTTCCCTTGGCACGGAGCACTACAAACAGCCCCATAGTACAGCGGTCAAGTACGCGAGCCTCTGAAGCTTGTAACCCAGGTTCGAATCCTGGTGGGGCTATTATGTTCTTACTAATAATGTTTTTACTAATAAGATTTTTATACTTCTTCTTTCTCTATTAATCATGAAAAAAGGCGTTATAGTTGGGATTGTTATTGGATTTGTTGTTCTATTAATAATTCTTCTTTTAGTCTTTACAAATAACAAGGGAAATAATGATAATAATATTCCAAATGAAGAAAGTTCTTCAGCAGATAACACTGCGATGGTAGATTGTGGAAAAATAAGTAATCCTTCTTGTTTTAGTAATAGGATGAATGAATGTTTACCTGTAACTGCTCAAATGACTGCAACAGATGGAACAAGAATTGATCTTACTATTTTAGGTGTAGAAAATGAAACTTGTCATTTTCAAAGAAAAGTTGATAGTGTTGTTGATATGAATTGTTATTTTCCAAAAGGAACAATGAACTGGGATACTATTGATCAAACTTTTGGTAATGATAAAGGATTACAAAGTGTAGTTGACAGTGCTTGTAAATCTGGTTGGTGATTTTTACTATGAAAAATACAGAAAAAGTTTTAGTTGCTTTTTTGTCTTTATTAATAATTTTGCTTATTTTTGTTGGAGTTTTAAAATTATTAAATGAATTATGTATCTTAGATAAAATGTTAATAGATTCTGCAGATGTTTCTAGTTATCAAATTGCTAATCCTGCTTCGAGTCACTGTCTTTCTTCTGGAGGCAAATTAGAAATTAGAACTGCAGAAGATGGTTCTCAAACTGGCCATTGTATTTTTAAGAGTGGAAGTGAATGTGAAGAATGGGCTTATTATCGGGGGGAGTGTTCTTAAGGAAGTAGATTGATAATTCGTTAAATTTATAACTATAAACTCTCTTGTCTTTTTATGAAAAAAGTGGGAAAATCTGCGGTACAATGTGCCTCAAAAAAAATTGAAGAAGTTTTGATTCAGGTTGCACTTCGAATTGCTAAGCGTGGAGAAGGAGCATTATTTGTAGTAGGGAAAGTTGAATACAAACCTATGATTAATCAATCAGTACCTCCATTCAAAGCAGTTGAAAATTTGAAATTACTAGAATCTCTTGCACTGATGGATGGGGCTGTTATAATTAACTGTAGTGGGTTTGTTGAAGCTTATGGCGTTATGATTAAATCTCGAAGAACTTTCAAGGATTTTGGCACTAGACATAGTGCTGCTTTTAGCGCTGCTGTTGGAGATAATCTTGTTGTTATTGTATCTGAAGAAGATAAGAAAGTTAAAATTTTGAAAAAAGGAAAAATGGTTATGCAAATTGATGCTCTTCAAAGAAATGTTGAGCAAAGCGTGCCTGCTGCTGTTAAAGTTCTCGAGACTGTAGGTGCTGGAACTGTGGGTGCTATTGGAACAAGTTTACTTATTCCAGGATTTGGGTTAGCTCTCTTACCCGGAATTATTGTTTTTGGTTCTGTTTATCACTTGGCTAAAATATTTGCTAAAAAAGAAAAGAAAAAATAACAATAGTTTTTTAAGTTCTGTGTTCTGTTTTATTTAGATTGAGCCTCCTTAAATTGATTTAAGGGGGAGAGTAAACTTTGCCCCCGTAGTATAGTGGCCAAGTACGTTGCCCTCTCATAAGGAGAGGTTGATCCATACTCGATGAGAGTTTAAGGTCTCGTGTCTCAACACAAACCACTCTTTCGAATTAAAGATTCAATAGTCTAAAAGCAAGGATTCTTGCTCTTGGAGTACGGCAATAACCTGAGTTCAAATCTCAGCAGGGGCGTTTATTTTCTTATTGGATCTGTTGTAAATCTTAAAAGAGATTCTACAAAAATAAACTTATTCATGGAAATGTTTATAAACACATGGAAGCATATATTTACAGATGGAAACAAAAATAAACATCTTAAGACCTTTTTTTGAAACTCCCAATGCGGAATTTCAGATAAGAGAACTTTCAAGATTATTGAAGATAAATCATACAACTATTAGACAATATTTTTTGAAGCTAGTTAAAGAAGGATTAATTGAGATAAAAAAAGGAAAACCCTATGATTATTTTAAGGCAAAAATAAACAAGAAATTTTTAACCTTGAAACTATTTTTTAATCTTGAAAAATTAAGGGAATCTAATTTAATCGAGCAAATTGAAAAAGATTATGACTATCCAATCATAATTCTGTTTGGAAGTTATGCTTCTGCGACAGATGATGCTAAAAGTGATATAGACTTATTTATTTTAACTGAAATAAAAAAAGAGCATAATTATCTAAAATTTGAAAACAAATTGAATAGAAAAATAGCTCTGCATTTTTTTTCTCGAGATAAGTTTAATCTAGCAAAAAGTAAAAATCCAGAGTTGTTAAATAATATTATAAATGGTATTACTTTATCTGGGAAATTGGAGGTTTTTGAATGAGTTTTAAAACTTCGATGAGAGAAGGTATTATTAAAAAAGTGCCCACGGATAGAATAAGAGCCAAGAGTTTAATTAAATCTTCTGAGCAAGCATTAGCTACTGCAAAAATAATTCCTTTTCAAGAAGAAACTCTAAAAACTATTTTCAGGGAGTTATATGAATCTTTAAGGGGATGTTGTGAAGCAGTAGGGTATATTAAAGGATATAAATTTTCTAATCATGAGTCTATTACTGATTTTTTAGATGAAGTTTTAGAAGAAAAAGAACTGTCCTTGAAGTTTGATAGATACAGAAAATTAAGAAATGGGATTAACTATTATGGAAATTTAATTGAAATACAAACTGTAAAAGATGCTTTAATGGAGATTCCTTTATTAATAAATAAACTAAAAAAATATTCTCTTTGAATGTGTTAAAAGTTTAAACCTTCAAAATGAGTTATAAATCTTATTATCTGGAACATACCCTATCATTTATGATACATTCTGTTCTTTTTATTAAGAATATTCGAATTTAACAAAGAAATTTTTAAGAAGTGAAGTGCGGGGTCGAATAGGCGGAGGGCATTATGATTCTTTTGTTGGATGTAACATTTGTAAATGGTTATATGGGCACAAATACAAACATTTATAAATATGTGCCCACATGAATGAATATGGTTTATCATGAAGTAAGAAAAGTTAATGGAAATAAGCAGAATTATTTAATCTCCAATAGTCGCGTAAAGGATAAATGGGTTAAAAAGAGCAAATTTATTGGCAATGACTATATTTCTAAAGAAAAACTTGAAAAACTAAAAAAAGAATTTGAAGTAGAAATCCTCTGTGAAATGGCTTCCGAAAATCTTTCTAAGGAACAAATTTTAGAAATAGAAGAGATTAAAAAAATATATCATACAAAGATTAAATCACTTAGTAAAGAAGAATTTGAGATGTTTGAAAATACTTTTTTTACAGAGCTTACTTATGATAGTAATGCAATAGAAGGAAGTTCTCTTTCCTTAGAAGATACGAATCTTATTTTAAATGAAGGTTTAGTTCCAGAGGGCAAAACTCTTAGGGAAATCAATGAAGCAAAAAATCATAGAAAAGCTATAAAATTTCTTGAGGACTATGAAGGAGACTTAAACGAATTATTCATTCTAAAACTTCATTCAATTATTTTAAAAGATATTTCTGAAAAATTTGCAGGAAGATACAGAGAAAATCAAGTAAGAATATTCAAAAGTGATGTCAGTTTTCCAGATTATGAAAAAGTTCCACAGTTAGTTAGAAACTTGATTTATTGGTATAAGCTAAATAAATCTAAACTGCATCCATTTGAACTAGCAGTAGAATTTTCTATGAAACTCGTTTCTATACATCCATTCGTTGATGGAAACGGAAGAATTTCAAGACTTATTATGAATTTTTTATTAAAGAAAAATGGATACCCCTGGATTAATATTTATATGAAACAAAGATCAGGATATCTTAAATCCGTAAGGAAAGCAAATGATGAACAATATAATCCTATCTTAGAATTTTGTATAAAAAGTTTGAAAGAGAATTTAGAAAGTTTTAAAATAATTAATAAATCTTAAAATTCCCTTTCATTATAAAATTTCAGTTTATTCTTCTCTTCCCAGTTGACGTGTTTTATTTCTTCTTATTTTTATTATCTTTGTGTTTGTGTATTCTATGAGCAATAAAAAATGATAGTGCCATTATTACGACTGCAATTAATACAGATGAATGAACAATATTAAGAAGTTTTTCCCAAGTTTTTCTAAATACGAACCCCAGCAATGTATACTCTAATGAATATACAAGTGCTCCAAGAATTGCTGGAAAGATAAATTTTTTAAATTTAATTCCTTCAAATCCACATAAATAATTTGTTACTGGACAAGCTCCGATTAATATAAATCTGCTTAGAAAAACCCATTTAAATGTATTTTTTTTGAGAGCTTTTTTAATCGTTTTTTCGTTTTTATAAAACCACTTAAATTTTCTTAGTAGTATTTTTGTTCTTTTTGAAATTTTTTTTGCTAAAAAGAAAGTAAGGATGTCCCCAATAATCATTCCTAAAAAAACTAATAGAATTATCCCAATTAATTGTGAAAAACCAGGAGATAATGCTCCATAACCGGTTATTAATGCTCCTACGCCTGGAATTGGAACAAAAGAAGAAGCAAAAACTAAGATAAATAATACTACAAAACTATAGAATACTATTGATGGATCCATCTTTTTCTAAACAAAATAGCTTTTCTCAATATAAAAATCTTTATAAATTAAAGAAAACTAATTTTTTCATGAAGGTGAAAAATTTACTAATTTTATTCTTTAGCTTTGTTCTATTTGTAAGTATGGTTTCTGCTGTAACAACTGTTCATGTTAAAACTTTACCTAGACAAGATTTTTATATGACTCCTATTTTAATTGGAGAGGGTTTTAATGCTATTACTCCTCCTCAATTTTATAGTTCAGATGAATATGGGGACTTAACAATTTTTTTGGAGAATATTAGTGTTAGTAAGTTTAGTCTTTTTTTTAGTTTAAAAGACGAGGCTGGAGCTACTACTTTCAGGAAAAAATTTGACGACTCTTTTATAACTGGAACTGAATTTAATATTACTATTGCTCCTGAAGGCGCAACTTTATTAGAAACTCCTATTAATGTTATTTACTATGAACCTGAGGTTAATGTTACTTCTACTAATTTAACAGATATAACTGCTAATGTTACTTCTAATGAAACTTTAAATAATGGAAGTGAAAATCCTATTATCTCAGTTAAGAAAGTTAGAAAAAGCAAACTTAACGAATCTTTGATTAATGGTGAAGCAACTGGAGAAACAACTAATGGTTTTAATTTGAATTTTATTTGGTATATTGCTGGAGCAATTGTTCTCTTAGGTATTCTTGTCTTTCTATTCTTAGGAAAAAACTCAAACAAAATATTAAGCCCTTATTCTAGAGGAATTGAAAATCATTATGAAAGCGAATTAAGAAAAGCGAAGAAAGAATTTAAGCATGCTAAAGATAAGCTTGAGTTATTAAGAGGAAAAAAAGAAATTCTTGCTGTTGAAAAGAAAATTGAGGCAGATAGAAAACAGCTTGATGAACTTTTAGCAAAAGAAAATAAGAAATTTAAATGAAAATAGAAAAAGGAAAATATTATTTCTTGAGGATGAAATTGGCTGGACGTGAGTTGGAGTACAAATGTAAAGTTATTGATGTTTCTAAAGATAGACTTAAGATTGTTGATCACAATGGGGAAAGATTAAATTTTAATACTTCTAACTTGATTCATTTCGAAGAAATTGATAAAGCTGAAGTGGAATCTGAATCAACTATTTTGAAAACAAAAAAATGTTAAAAAAATTGTTTCAAAAAATTCCTAAACTTCCTCTATCTGCTCTAATTTTTTATACTTGTATGTTGATTCTTTGGAAAGTTGGTTTTATTCCAAGTCCGAGTAACATTTTAATTATTCTTGAAGAATTATATACTTCTTATGGGGTAATTGGACTTTCTTTAGCTTCATTTTTAGAAGGAATTGTGTATTTAGGGCTTTATTTTCCTGGTTCTTTTATTATTGCTTTGGCTGTTATTTTATCAAATGGAAGTTTTGTTTCTTTATTACTAATTAGCTTAGTGGTGGCGTTTACTTTAACAATTACTTCTATAATCAATTATTTTCTTGGTGCAAAATTAAATGGATTGAGCTTGTCTACAGAATCACTGTTAAAAGAAAAAAAGGTTTTGTCTAAAGGATTGTTTTTTTCTATGTTGCATCCCAATATGCTGGCTTTTTATTTTTTTAATTCTGGAATAAAAAGGAAAAATTTTATGAAAATTATATTTGTTCCACTTATCATGATTCCTTATGGGCTGGCTATGGGATATTTTCTATATCTACTGAAAACTCCATTAAAAAACGCTATTGATAATCCGTATGTTATGGTTGTTGTAATTTTAATCTGGATTTTATCTGCATTTCTAATTGCAAACAAAAATGGAAAACCTTAATCCCAAAATCTAAAAACTCAAAAATCCTCTTGTTTTTATGAAAATTCGTTATAGCTTTTCGTCACGTAGAACAAGAAAGATTGATAACATTTGTAGGCAAAGACAGAAGTATCCTTCTGTTGCGCGTAAAATAGTTGAAATCTCTGATATTGTTCTTGAAATCTTAGATGCAAGATTCCCAGAAGAAACTCGAAATACTGAACTTGAACAAGAGATATTAAGACAAAATAAAAAGATAATTTATGTTTTTAACAAAGCTGATTTAACTACTAAAAGAATTGAGGAGCAAATCAAAAAAGAGTTTTATCCTTTTGTTCTTGTTTCATGTACTAAACGAAAAGGCATTAAAGATTTGAGAGATTTGATTAAAAGACTTGCTAATGACCTTGAAAAAAGAGAAAGAAGAGAAATTAAGAGAGATAGAATTGTTATTGGTGAAGAAGGCAAAATTAAAGTGGGAGTGATAGGTTATCCTAACACTGGTAAAAGTTCTCTTCTAAATTTACTTGCAGGAAAAAGCGCCGCAGGAGTTGGGGCTGAAGCTGGATTTACAAAAGGGATTCAAAAAGTTAGATTATCTCAGGAAATTGTATTAATTGATAGTCCAGGAGTTATACCTGATGAACAATATTCTTCTGCAAATAAATCAATCATATCTGATCATACTATGTTTGGAGGAAAAAGTTTTTCACAAGTTAAAGATCCAGAGATTGTTGTTGCAAGAATAATGGAGAAATATCCTAAAATTTTAGATAGACATTATTGTATTGATTCTAATGGAGACTGTGATGAACTTATTGAGAATCTCGGTAGAAAAAGAGGCTTTTTAATTCGTGGTGGCAAAGTTAATGGGGATCAGGTTGCTCGTTTAATTCTTAGAGACTGGCAGGAAGGAAGGATTAAACTTTAATTTTCTTTATCTATTAACAATAATCCTTGTTCGATAGATTTAAATATTAAATCTGTGAGAGATATTCTTGGAGGATGTATGGATAATTTAAATAATGAGGAGGTGCTGAGAGCAAAATCTAAGAAATCTAGTCTAAAAGATGGTGCTTCTTATAGTGTAATGGATGGGTTTGGTTTGCGTTATATTACCCCCTTTGCCCTTGCTTTAGGAGCAGGAAATACTTTAGTTGGTATTCTTAGTTCTCTTCCTAATTTAATTGGAACAACTTCTCAATTGGTGAGTAATAGAGTTGTTGAAAAAACAACTCGTAAAAAATTAGTATTAACTGGAGTTGGAATTCAAGCTTTGATGTGGTTGCCTCTCATTTTGATTGCATTAGGATATTTCTTTTTAAATTTTTCAACAGGATTGTCTTCTATACTTTTAGTTGTGTTTTATACATTGATGATTGTTTCAGGAGCATTTACCAGTCCTGCTTGGAACTCTTGGATGAAAGATTTAGTTACTAATAATGTTGGAACTTATTTTGGAAAAAGAACAAAAATTGTTAATATTTCTGTTTTATTAAGTATGCTTGCAGGAGGAGTAATTTTAGATTATTTTAAGAAAGGAAATGAAGGTTTGGGATTTGTGATTATTTTTGTAATTGCTTTATTAGGAAGGATGTGTTCTGCATATTTTGTATCAAAACAGTATGAGCCTAAAATAACTTATAGCAGTGAATATTATTTTAGTTTTTTCCAGTTTGTTAAAAAAATGAGAAATAATAATTTTGGGAGATTTGTTATTTTCTTTAGTGCAATTTCTTTTGCTACTGCAATTGCATCTCCATTCTTTTCTGTTTATATGTTAAAAAATCTTTCATTTAATTATTATCAATATACTTTAATTACAGTTACTTCAATTATCACAACAGTTCTTTCTTTAAATTTTTGGGGAAAATGTTCTGATAAATATGGAAATTTAATGATTATGAAAGTTACTGGATGGTTTGTATTTCTAATCCCAGTTCTTTGGGTGTTTTCTCCTCAAATAATTGCGCTTAATCCTGGATTTATTTTACCTTATTTATTCTTAGTTGAATCCTTATCTGGATTCTTATGGGCAGGATTAAATCTTTCTTCAGCTAACTTTATTTATGATGCTGTTACAAGAGAGAAAATGGCTTTATGTGTTTCTTATAATGCAATAATTGCTGCATTAGGGACTTTTATTGGGGCTTTGATTGGGGGATTTTTTGCAGACAAATTTAATTTAATACTTGGATTAAATTCGATACTCTTTGTATTTTTACTTAGTGCAACTTTAAGGGTTTTAGTTGCTATATTTTTGCTTCCTCGTGTTCGTGAAGTTAGACCTGTTGAATTTCTCGACTTAGGGAAAGTTGTTAGAGATAAAATTCTTGAGACTCCGAGGCATTTAGGACAGTTAATGGGAATTAGAAGAGCAGGATATTAATTGCTTTTTATTAATTTAATTTTTTTGTCATATAAGTATCTTCTAACTTATATCCTAATTTCTTGTAATATTCTCTGACTCCAATTCCAGAAATAATTTTTAGTTTATTATGCTTTGATTTTTTTGTTATTTCTTCTGCTTTAGCTATTAATTGTTTTCCTAATCCTGTGTGTTGAGAATTTTCACCTTTTTGCCCGATATTAAGACTTTGCCCATAAACATGAACTTCTCTTATAATTGCTCCTAACTTGGATATTCTGAGTCTGAGGAGACCAAAGAGGATATTATCTTTGTTAATTATTTCTAAGAAATATTCTGTTCCTTGTGATGCTTTGTATCGTGTTATTTTTAATCTGAGTTCTTTGTTCAAATTCTCCTTATTTGCAAATCCTATTTCTCTGTATCTGATTTCTTTTAATTTTATTTTTTGTTTTCTTAGTTCATCTTCTAAATCTTTCCTTAATCCAATATTAGTTGTTCCTGCTACTAAATATTCTGTTGGAATTTCTCTCATTATTCTCATTACTCTACAATAATTTGGAATTAATTTTAACATTTTTATTAGGACGTCTTTTATTACTTTTTCTGAGTAAGGAAGATATTCTTTATTCCAATACATATTTTCTAATTCTGAACCAGGCATAACTTGGCATGGGTAAAGTTTTAGTTGGTCTGGCTTAAATTTTTGATTTGAGAACAATTTTTTAAAAAGTTGAATATCTTTTTTTGGATTGCTTCCTGGAAGTCCAGGCATAATGTGATAACCTATTTTAAAACCTGCGTTTTTCAGGTCTTTTGTTGCTTGCATTACATCCTTTACTGTATGACTTCTTTTTACTTTTTTGTAAATTCTATCATCAATTATTTGAACCCCTAATTCAACTCTTGTGACTCCCCATTTTCTCATTTTATCAATATGTTTTATACAAGCATCTGGACGTGTTTCTATGCATAAAGCAATACATCTGTGCTTAGTTGTTTCATTTATTTTTTGAGCTTGCTCAAGTGTTTTAGAAATTTTTCTATTAAGCCCATCGTAGAGATTTTTGATGAATTTGTGTTGAAATTTCTCTGGATATTCTAAAAATGTTCCTCCCATGAGAATTAGTTCTATCTTTTCTGTCGGATGATTCATTGTTTCAAATGCTTTTATTCTTGTTTGAACCTGTTTGTAAGCATCGTAATTTAGAGCTTTTGCTCTAAGAACTACTGGTGATTTAGGGGTATAACTTTGAGGCACATTTAAATTTGGGCAATATACGCAACTTCCATGATTGCATGGTCTAGGAGGAAGCATAACTGCTACAGGGGTTATACCTGATATTGTTTTTGTTGGTTTACGCTTTTCGTTTTTTGATGGTAATTGCATAGAAATGCGAAGCTGAAAGGGGTTAAAAACTCTTTTATTTTTTACTCACAACTTTTATCTGAGTTTTCTAATGTTCTTAAGATATGATTTCTTATTCCAGAATTCATTTTATTCTCTAAACCATGACGTTCAAGAGCAAACATGAAAATTCCATTAATCATGGCTGTGTATCCAATATTTCCAAATGCACAAGCTTTTGGAAAATATGAACCATATTCTGGATTTGGATGTAATCCGGGGAGAGGATTAATTTCTATTACCTCTGGCTCTCCTTTTGCATTACACCTAATATCTATTCTGCTTAAATCTTTACAATCAAGTGCTTTGAAGCTTTTTATTGCTAAATCATAAATCTGTTTTTTTAATTTTGGTTCTAATTCTGCAATTCCTGATCCTCCGCTAATTTCATCTATATGCTTATGTTCATAACCATATACACCTTTAGAACCCTCGTATTTTTCTACAAAAATTTCTACAGCAGGGATTCTATAAACTTTATTGTTGCCAATTAGTGCTACTGTGAATTCTCTTCCTGGAAGAAACTCTTCAACAAGAGCAGTCCCCTTGTAATTCTGAATTATTGTTTTTACTTTTTCATTTACTTGTTCTGCATCATTAACAAGACTTTTTTCATCTATTCCTTTTGAAGAACCTTCTGAGTTTGGTTTTACTATTAATGGGAATTCTAAATCTGAGTCTAATCTATCTTCTAATGTTTTAAATAGTTGAGATTTTGGTGTTGCAATTTTATTGAATAAGAGAGTTTCTTTTGTTCTCTTCTTATCTAAAGACAGAGCCATTGTAAATATTCCACTTCCTGTATAAGGAATTCTTAACCATTCTAACATAGCTGGAACTTGACTTTCTCTTGATTCTCCATATAACCCCTCGGCAATGTTAAAGGCAAAATCATATTTTCCATTTTCTAAATTAGAATATAATGTTTTATCTGCTTCAAGAATATCTATATTAAAGTTGTTTATTAAAAGAGCGTCTTTGATTGCTTGAGGTACTGATTCATCGTCGAATTCTGCATAAAGGTCTTTAGGTTCTCCTTCTGAAGATTTCTTTGCTTTGTTGTAAATTATTGCAACTTTAAATTTCGAATTTTCCATGGTTAGTTGATAGATAGATGTTTTATAAAGTTTTTTATTTTGGAGAACTAACTTCTAATCTAATGCTTTTTAAATGTGGAGTTACTTGATTTTTTATGCAAAATCAAGAGAAAGTATGGGATGATATAGCTCCAGAGTGGCATGAATTTAAGCAAATTGGGGGAGAGGGAACTGGAAAATTTTTAACTAAATGTAGTGGTAATGTTCTTGATCTTGGTGCTGGTTCTGGAAGACACCTTGTTGAAATAAAAAAAGGTAAAATGTGGTTAGTTGATTTTTCTGAAGAAATGTTACGTCTTGCTAAAGAAAAAGCTGAGAAATCTAAACTTAAATCTGAATTTGTGAAAGCAGATTTAACTGCTCTTCCATTCGAGGATAATTTTTTTGATTTTGCAATTTGTATCTCTGCGCTCCATTGTGTTAAGGGAGAAGATAATCGTTTAAAAGCTGTTGAGGAGCTTTATAGAGTTATGAAAAAAGGTGCTATTGCGAGAATAGGTGTTTGGAATTTTCAATCTAAAAGATTTAATCAAAAACAAGGTAAAGAGAAATTGATTAAATGGACAAATAAAGGAGAAAGGTATTATTACCTTTTTGATGAAGAAGAAGTTCATGGTTTGTTTAAAAAAGTTGGTTTTAAAATTCTTGAATCTAATAATTCTGAAATGATGATTAATTTTATTGTAAAAAAATAAATCTGCTTTTGATAATTTATTTATTAGACGAATCGAAAGATAAATCTTTTTCTTTTAAAGAAAAAGCATTTTTTTCTAAACTTTATTTAGACTGATTATTTTTTCTTTTTGCTTCATATTCTGTAGCTCTTCTGTAAGCATCTGCTATTAATTCTTCATCAGTCATTTTTCTTCCAGATTTTGTTGGTTTATATAAGCTAAATCCTTTTCCTGCTAATTCCCAATTTAAGCAAGCTCCTTGAAAATTTTCATCATTGTTTGGATTAACTTTGATTAATCTATCTTCGTAAAGATTAGTTTCACTTTCTGGAGCTGTAGCGAGACGATGTTTTATATCTTCATCAGAATAATGTTTTGCATACCCTTCTTTCATTTTTCTTTTTCCTCTTTTTTATTTCCTTTTATAACTTTTATCATGTCAAAGAAAGCTTTTTTTTCAAATAAAATAATCTTATTTTGTGTAATGTCTATTTGAACTTTTAGAAGACCTAAATTTGAAAGAAAACAAGTTGTTACAAGATAATCTTTACCTTTTGTTTTTTGTAAGCTGAAAAGTATTTTTTGAAGGGTTCCATTTACTTTTTCTTCTGCTATTTTGTCTAAAATCATTTTTTCATAGGTAGGTAAATCAAAAGAATAATTCATTCCAAGTTTCTCTGGAATTGTTGGATCAACATTTTCTAATGGGATTAAATCTATTTCTTTGTTTAGCCTAAAACTAAATATCTTCTTTGTATCTGGAAGATAATAATCAAAAGTGACTTCTGTTTGATTTTTTTGTCTATCCATTATAAATAATCCAGAACAAGGATAAGCTTTTTTATTCTCTTTTGTAAATTTTTGAAATTCTTTAGAATCAATTAATTTCTTATAATACTCTTGAAATTTCATAAATTAGAGAGAAAAAAGGAGTTTATAAAATTTGGGAGAGTTAAATACCCCCCCCCCCGCACATCGTTTCCCCCCCACCCGACCCCGAGAGGAATATGAGCTTTTTTTTTAAAAAAAATTTTTTTTTTTTTCTAATTTTTTAAATTTA
>Ga0172381_10002917_pt1 | contig 18446 bp, 19 predicted proteins | sample Leawel6488metaG_FD_119754 | JGI IMG/M metagenome (GOLD analysis project Ga0172381, IMG submission 119754) | Leachate microbial communities from a municipal landfill in Southern Ontario, Canada - Leachate well 64-88 metaG | ecosystem: Engineered > Solid waste > Landfill > Unclassified | place...
ATCGATTTATAGGTAAGAGATCTTACTTCATGTGGTTTGCTGCAGGTATTAGTGGTGTTATAGGTAGGATGGTGCAACTTAACGCAGAGTTAAGAAAAGGTGCCACAGAAATGGGCAGGTATACTAATTTAAGTCAGTTACCTGGAGGGGCCCAATCGCCTATGCAGGCTATGGTTAAATTAAGACAGATGCAATTAAATAAGGCTTGGGATTTTAATGAAGAGTTTGGTAAACAGTTTAATCAGGTATATCAAAATATATACAGGAGGCTAAATAGAGTAGGTAAAAGAGAAGGATTGTCTTCAGAGCAAACGGAAACTGTGCGCCAGGATATGGCTACCAGGATGGCAAGGAATCAAATGTTATGGATTGCCTGCAGAGGGAACTTTAGAAGGATTTAGAGATGTATTGAGAGGATCAGGAATAGGAGATCAGTTTATTCAGCAAATTTTAGATCAGTTAGTACTAGGAATGGAGTCAGCTAAATTAGATTTTTCGTTACCCGAAGCTGCAGAATTAACTAGAACGTTGGCGAAGAGATTTAGGTCAGAGGCAGGATTTACCGGGGAACAAGCTATAGTAAACGCCTTATCAACCATAGAGACTTTGAATCAGGAGAAATTAGATTTAGGGGCAGAAGATATATTAAAAGTAACTCAAGGTATATCTGATTTTTATACTAGTGTAAGCAAGAATGCAGCAGTTAAACAAATCTTAGGTATTAGCGATACAGCCATGCAAGGCCCCTCAGGAGCTATGAATGTACTATCTGCTCAGCAGAGATGGGTAAAGAGTACTATTCCAGGAACTGGTAGAATTCAAAATCTAGCTGAACTTGACACAGCTACTAGAGCAAGAATAGAAAACTTAGGCGCTTTGGTAGGTCTATCTCCAGACATGGTGGTGCTCTTAAATAATCTAGATGATATAGGTAGCTCTCTTACAACCATGTCAGATCAATGGTATGAAAATTTTCAAGCCAAGAAGATGTTCACGGATAGTGCAGATTTAGAGAGACAGAATAAAATCATAGATGATAGTATTAACAAGTCTAGAACCCTATATGAGATATTTAGTAATCTTATCTCCCGGGGAGTTACTTCCGTAAATAAAGCTCTAGGTACAGAAGAGAGTCCGCAATGGGTTCAAGATCTTGTAGGATTAGGAGCCGGATCTTTACTAGCTCTCGGCGGGGGTATGTTGTTAAAGAGAAAAGCAGGTAAATTCCTAGAAACTATATTGAGGGGAGGACTCAAAGGAGGTCTACCTTCTGGAGTGGGAGGCGGAGTAGTTACAGAGGGGGCCTTAAAGGGAGCATCATCAGCTTTTTCTGCCGGTACAATACTAGATAAATACGGAAAACCTTTTACCAGTTCTGCAGCAGAGTTGACAGGAGCTGGAGCTAGATCTGCAGCAGAACTAGCAGAAGTTGGGGCTATGGGTGCGGCCAAGGAAGGTGGATGGTTAGGCAAGTTAGCCGGGAAACTTCCTTTAAGTAAACTAGGAGGGATGGCCGGGAAAAGTAGTAAGTTATTGGGACCTATTGGGTGGGGTATTACTGGCATAGATGCTTATTCAGATATTAAGGGGAGACTAGGAAAGGGAGAATCTTGGCACGAAGCAGGACTAAGGTGGCTGGGAGATCAATTAGATTTTGGAATGTCAGTATCTTCATTGCCCGTAAGACTACCGTTGGCTGCAGCAAGAGGCAAGAATTTAACAGATACTGCTTTAGATTTTCATGGGTTTTTTGGAGGAACTAAATCTCTACTAGATATGGCGTACGGTACAGAGGCTGGAGATCTTACAGCTACTGACCTAAAGCCTATGAATACGTATAAATCTATAACTTCCACAGGAGACAAATCTAGAGTAGCTTCAGGGGAAGCAGTTGTTAGAATTATTATAACTAACGATAATGGCCAGGTGTTAGGAGAAGGAGATGTGAATCCTTATTCTGATGCAGGGGTACAAAAATTATTTAGAATTCAAGCTGCAGGGATTGTAGGAGGAGCTGGTTAATGTCACAGAGAGTATCGATGAAGTTATATAGGTTTCAGAGTTTACCGACACTTACAGAATCTCTGGTAAATGTAAATTTATCCTCGTGGGATTATCTGCAAAATAAAAATGAGAGTAATATTGTATTTAGCTTAGCTACTGCAGCAGGAAGTAATGTAGTAGGTTATGTAAATTTAGATAGATCAGATATTCCCTTAGATAATATTACTCTAAATACAGGAAGAACTTTTGCAGTTAAGAAAGAAACTGTGGAAAACAGGGGCACTAGTATTAGGTACTACGTAGAAGTTGCCAGTAAAAAATTTTATTTTAAGAAATCCCAAGATAATACAGATGTGAGTAATTCAGAGGTGAGTATATTTGAGTTCTATGTAAATCCTCAGAGAGTTAAACCTGTATACAACAAACTAATCACCGAAAGACGAACTCGAGGAGGATGGGAAATTCAACATTGGGGCAATGCACTTACTGAGATTTCTGTAAGTGGACAGACTGGAGGATTACATAGAGATATTACTAGAAGTAAGAAGCCTGGAGGACTAGGAGAGACTTTACTTCCCGGGGAGAGTATTACGGAATCTACAGCTTGGAAGAAACTAAATCAGCTTAGACAGTATTATGAGTTAGACAGAAGTCTTGCAAATAAAAATAGTAATTACAAGCTTGGGTTTAATTTTTATGATAGATTTTATATAGGGTATTTTACCAGTTTCGAGGGACCAGAAGCGGATGCAAACAGCCCTTATTTAATGAATTACAGCTTCAACTTCAAGGTTGAACAAGAAATAAACATTGGTGGGGCAGATGGTCAATTTGGTAGTATACTTAACGTAGACACAGAACAACAGAGTTAAAAGGAGAGAAATGGATTGGAGATTAAGATTGAATGCTGTTTTGTCTCCCTTGTTACTGCGAGAAGATGGTGCCAGAAGCGGAGATAAGGTTGTAGCAACTGAGGATTTATATAATCCGGAAACTCAGGAGCTACTTTTCAAACGGGACGGGGTATATACTATAAAATACTTGTATCCTTCTGATGCCCCAGAGGGATTTATATTGAATTCTCTACAAGGGGATTGGTTTGTAGGATTTGATCCAACCTACGGAGGGGCTGATCATTTCAGGGTTGCAGACGACTGGGAAGAAGAAGCTGTTACTATAGAGGATAAGTTAGGTGAGTTAGGAAGTGTACCTTATGATATTATGACAATTTTGAATCAGTATAGAACTGCTTCTAGAACAGGTATAATAAACGAGCTAATAGCCCGTTACGGTATTACTAATAAACAGAAAAAAGTTGAATTAAATAAAGCAGTTACTAAGGCTCTTAGTTTACTTTTAGATACTGGAAAATTGGAGCCGGGAAAAAAAGTAGGGTGGTATAAATTATCTCCTATAGGAAAAGTAGAGATGAGTGAGTAATATATGGCAGTTATAGTAGATGTAAGAAAGAAAGATACTGTACATTATTATCCTACAGCTATGATGCTATTTGTTACAGGATTCGGAGAAGTTATAGAAGAAGAAGTAACAATGGCAGTAACAGATGCAGAGACCCGAGAAATTAGTTCTCTCAGTATAACACTTACCGTAAGAAATAACCCAGGTACATTTAGTGCTACTTTAGTAGATACTGCAAACAAATTTATTATACCTGACGAGCCCGGCACAGAAATTACAGCTCTTAATTATCTTAGTAAGCGAAAAACTCGCGTAAGAGTAACTGAGCAAACAGCTCAAACTAAGCGAAATAGTAATAATCCTTCAGCAGATTTTAAGACCCAATTCAAGCAGAATACTTTAGAGACTATTAATTCTGGAGATGAAGCTAATTATTATAGTGATACAACGTATCAGGAGTGGTTAGATAAAGCTCATATTATATATGTAGAAGCTATAACCGGTAAAAAATACCCCGCACAATTTATAACAAATACTGTTGGAGAAGTAAAGCAAAGGTGGGTATTTAACTCTAATGGAGATATAATACTTTTATCTAATTCTATTGCAGAGGATACTACTTTACTGTCTAAATTTTTAGATACCAATGAGATTACTACAACCGCTACACTTATTGATGTACAAGGTAAGAAAAGTAGTATATCAGTTACTTTATTAAAAAAGACAAATTATGATTTAGTAGAAGGTAAATATAAAGACAGATATGAACAAGGAGACGCAGTAGGAGAGTTTAGGAGAGGTAGATGTAAGATATCTGCAATGGATAGGGTAGTAATTTTTTTACCTCCCAGATTTAATTCAGATGGTACTTTTGTTCAGGATCCAGCGAATGTGCTTATTCGAGCCTTTACTGGAGTTGTAAATACTGTACAAGAGGGATATAGTGAGAATGAAAATACGATTAGCATTGAAGGAGAAGATATTACTAAATATATGAGGATATCTGTTATCAATGTTAACCCGGCTTTGGATTTGGATAGAATGGAAATAGTAGATCAGTCTCCTGATGAAAATATACAAGTATGGTCCACAATTTTGAAAGGGTTGACTACTCCAGAGATTATAAGATTACTTACCCTAGGGGGAGAGTCGGTAGGAGAGAGAGGCGAGGGAGAGAAGGTGAGTGTAGACGGGATAGGGTATTATAAGTTAGCAGGAGAAGCAGAAGACGATCCTGATCTAGTATATGATTTAGCTAGTAAAAGCTTTGTTACTGGTAAAGTGGACAGAGGATCTCAATATGTAGCAGATGCTAAAGTAAGAAGAGCTGATTTTACTGCAATTCTAGGTACCTTGTTCAAAGAGAGTTCGGTACATATTATAAATCCTTTTAGAGACGGAAGTCCTCTAATTGGATTCAGACCTTATGAACTATCTGTTAATAACTCATATAGTTTTTATCAAGCAGACTTTAAGACTAGGAGAGATATAGCTTATCAGGCTGCAGAAGATTCAGATTTCTTGTTTTACGCTGACAGGAAAGGTCATATATGGTTTCATCCTAGAAGGTTTTCTGCAGCTTGGATATTCGCTGCTGATATACCTGAAGCCTACATTATAGATAATTTAAGTATTCAAAGTTATGGGTTCGTAGAAGACGATAGCAATATATACACATCAGTATATGTATCTACTGAGCCTGACTTCGGAATGGAGCAAGCTGCAGAACTTGGATTATACCATGCTTCTTATAGAGAGGATTCAGCAGTTCTGAAATACGGTCAACGAATTTTTGTTGCGTCAAATCCTATTGTTAATATTAAGACTTCAGGAGGTACTCCTGGATCCATTAGTACAGATTCTCAATCTACTTCTTCATCTAGTTATTTAGATTCTGGTTGGTGGAAGGAGTATTCTCAGAAATTATTTGATTTTATAGCAAGTTCTACTATAGGTAGTAAATTTAATTTAACTGTGCTATCTGGATATGATACTGGAAGAGCATTAAGATCAGCTGGAGCTGCTTATAATCCAGGGTCTTTTCATATAACAGGAGACGCATTTGATTTAACTACTAGATATTTAGTTGACAATACTTACATCACGAAAGCGCAATACGAGGCAGTACTTCATAAGGTAAATACTAAAGTTGCACTTACCGCTAAAGAGACTGATATAAAGACACTAATTGAATTATTTAAGGTATTCGCTGTACAGGAAAAAGTTAAGTACGGAGGAAATTTTACAGTTTTAGACATGAATCATTTTCAAGCAATAGAGAGAACAATAAGACAAACTTCTTCTCCGAAAATACCTCAACGTAATATTGGCAGTAATAGCATAGATCCTCAGCAGAGTATTACTCTGTATGCTAAGAGCTTGATGCAGAGAATACTGGCTGGTAAATACCAAGGACAGATTACCCTGAATCAGCGGATTGAATTAGAGCCTGGAAGACCCGTTTATGTACCTATACGGAATAGGATTTATTTAGTAGAGACTGTTGATCATAATATTGTTTTTGGTTCTCAGTCACAGACTACAATTCATCTTTCTTACGGTAGAAAGCCTTGGGAAATGTTACCAGAGCTCTTAACTTTTGCTGCAAAAGATGAAGTATACCTTACAGATGGAAAAATTATAAGTAGAAGGCTGGCAGAGTTAGATAAAAATTCATATTCTAAAGAACCTTTAACAAATCAGAGATTAAAGTAGCTATATGTCGCGCATTAGGTACAATAAAGATATTAAATATATTGTCTTACATCACTCTACGCATAAAACTGCAATTTCTGGAGTTAATATAAACAAAAATTATATTGCTTCGGGAGATTTTGGGGTACCTTATGATATTATAATAAATACTAATGGTAAAATTGATCTATCTCCAGTGTGGATATATGCAAACAAAGCCGAGCAGTATACAGAGGATATTGGAGCAAAAGATATAACAAAATATTTTATTCATCATTTAAGTACAATGGGGGATACTGTAGAGTATAATAGAAGAGCTATTCATATAGCACTTATAGGAGATTTTGATTATATCAAACCTACTCTGACTCAATTCTTATCTCTTAAAAGTGTACTACGTCAATTATCGAAAAAGCTGTGTTTAGATTTACGTAGTGCTCTTATCTATCATAGAGATATTTTAAGTACTTCGTGTCCTGGAGTATTTTTTCCTGATCGCGGTGAATTGATTGCTGATATACCGGTGCCTGTATGTACAAAAGCTACCTACCCTCGACCCTCCGAACCCGGGGCAAATTATTGTAATTTAGTACAGGCAAATAATTATAATACTACATCGGTGAGATCTGGACCTGCTACAATTATTAGATTTACTAGTCCCTCTCCTTGTTTTAAGTATAAAGGAAGAGTCTACGCTATCGAAGTAAGGTCAGCTCCAGGGTATGGATGGAATAATGAGCCGGGTAATCTCTATTTATGGAAATTCAATTATCTATCTGGAGTATGGCAGATTGTAGCTTCTTATAGTACTGCTATTCCGTACCTTACCTCATATGGATACTACAGAATAAATGATACTACTTCAACAACAACTTTTCATTGGGCAGGAAGTACATTTTATTCCTGGATATGGGGAGGAATTACTTTTACAATTAACTGGGCTATAGAGCAGTTTGAGGAGGTAAGTGCTGGGCAGGCAACTCCTTTAGATTCAGTTCTACTAATGCGTACAGATCGTACTATTGCAGAGAGAGGAGTAACTTATGCGGTTAATAGGGTCGGAGGGGAGACCGGATACCAGGTTATAACTAATAATGGACAACCTTATATAAATACTTCTATACCGGATACCGGAGATAATCCTTGGAGAACCTATACTGGGGGAAACATATTGTATGGGCTTCTCTTTTATGATTATTTTCCAGCGGGTAATAAGTTATTGGTTAGTAAGACATTTTATACTTCTGGATCAAAGGTTACAGATTATGTATATGATTCATGTAACGCAATATGGAGCCAAAAAAATATTGCTTTACCCAGTGTTAATATAACAAGTCAAGAATCCATACAGGTAGGGAGCGGAGCAGTAGCTACAATACTATTAGATTTAACAACTAGTTATGACGATGTTAATTTATACGTAGAATACGGACTTAATGGAAGTACGTTTCCTTATTCTATTGCATCTCAAACTTTTATAGGTCAAGAAGATCCAATATTAGATATACCAATTGGAATTCCCTTAGCTCTAGAGACAACATATTATTGTAGAGTAGTTGCTGTTAATACGAAGGGTACGGTAAGAAGTAATACTGTTACAATAATTACTCCTGAAGCTTCTCTTTTAGCTCAGGCTCAAGCTAGATACGACGCAGGAAGAATTACTGGAGTAGCCGATGGAGAAGAAATTACAGAGTGGAGAAATATAAACAGTAATAATTACCATCTTGTATCTACTACCCCCGGCCGCGGACCTCTCTATAAAACTGAGATTGTAAATGCCAGGCCAGTTATTAGATTTCAGGCTAATACCCTCCATAGTATGCGTGCTACAGGATATGATCCTGCATTTCCAGCAGATGCAAAAGTAACTATATTTCTTGTGGTAAAAGGTAGTCAGACCTCTATAGCACAAGGTATAGTTATAGGTACAGCTTTAGGTTTACCTGAAGGATATGGATTTGGGTATACTTCAAATAATAACTCTGAACTTAGCTATAATCATCCTACCCCGGAACAGCTTTATACTCTTACGAAATCTATTGTGAATCAGTTTAATGTATTATTTTTTAGTAGAGACGGACTAGATATTAAGATAGGGTGTAATAGTAGTATAGATCCAGTTGCTACTATAGGGGGGTATGATGTACCGACTAGTATCATTACTTCAGTAGGGTATTATATACCTGCTGTAGAGTTTATTAATAATTTCAAAGGGGATATTGCTGAGATGGTAATTTTTAGTAATAATCTTACAGATACAGAGATGTTAGAAGCTTCTGGGATACTAATGAATAAATATAATATTATTTAGGTATTAATATTTCGGGGAACTATTCTTATACTCTTTTGTGTATTATAGTCATAAGAAGAGTATAAGAATAGGAGAAAATAATGTCAGTAAAAAAAGTTGCAACATTTAAGTTGCGTCAAAGTACCTCAGATACCTCATCTGTCTTGTTTCCAGTAGAAGTTCAATCTTTAAGATTTAATAACCCTGCAAAAGAGAAAGAGATTATTGGTGATAGAGGGGTTGCGGTAATACGGAAGGATACTCATAAAATTATCTGTACGGCTAGTTCTGAATACCAGTTACAGACTCACGGGGAGGTATTGAAGGCGGTAGAGCTATTGTTTAAGAAAAATAAGATAGCTTTTACTGTATCAGATGTACGCACTGGCGGTACCAGGGGAAATAGAATGTATGTAAATTATATTCTTCCGCAATATCAATTTGTAGTACACCGGACCGATAAGTATATACCTTTCTTACAAGTTCAGAATTCATATGACAAGTCTTTACTTTTTAATTTAACAACCGGTATTTTCAGGCAGATATGCTCGAATGGAGCAATTATTACTCACGGAGTAAAGTTTTTAACTAAAAAACATGTACATGAAAATATTAATCTGGAGGAGATTGAGATTAATATTGCTGCTTGGGCAAGTAATTTAGGCATAGTAAAACTTACATTAGAGAAATTGGCTAACCGAAAACTTACTAAGAAGAGGGTGGAAGAAGTTACAGCGAAAGTGTTTAATAGGAAGAGAGACCTAACTGGTTTTGTAGATCTGAAACTTATTGATAAAAATGTAAAAGAAGTAGGAAACAATGAATATGCGCTATTCAACGCTCTTACTGAGTATGCAACTCATGTACTTGGATCTTTTACAGATAACTACGATTATACTAACAATGCGTACCGGAGGATATCAAAGATATTGTTAGGTACTGAGTGAAAGTGAGTTAAATTTTTTTTTCTCAAAGGAGGGTATTACTACTGTAGTATTACCCTTCTGTTGTCTTTGTATTAATAGATTTAATTAACTTAGGAGAAGAGCATATGGACGGAATTATTGAGATTCCTATAAATGGAATGTTACTTGTTTACCTATCAGGGCTATACATAATATGTGCCCTAGTAGTGAAAAGAATTGGACAATTAAAGCAATTAGTAAAGAGGTATGAAGAAGCTTTAGATATGGTTAGTCGAAGAGAAAATTATATACCTACCTCTGCAGAGTTACTGGATGTGTATCATACTCACAAGAAATCCGTATTAGTAAAAACTGTGGTCTTTGAATTCTTAGAGATTGTATTGACTAGATTCAAAGATACTAGGTTTAGATATAGACCGCTACATACTGAGCCTATTAAAGTAGAAAAGGACTAAACAAAAAATGGCAAAACAGCAAAAACTTGATGAAGTGAAAGCTACTAAGCTTATAGCTATTCAGAATGCTATGGCAGATATAGAGAAAACCTTCGGTAAAGGTTCTATTATGCAATTAGGTAAGGCCCCTGATATACAGGTTGAAGCTCTACCTACCGGGTGCTTGTCTTTGGATTATATTCTCGGAATAGGCGGTTTACCGAGAGGTAGAATTATTGAGATTTACGGGCCTGAGTCATCCGGTAAGACAACATTGTGTTTGCATATTATTGCAGAAGCTCAGAAACTTGGAGGCTATGCTGCCTTTATAGACGCCGAGCACGCAATTGACACAAATTATGCTCAAAAGCTAGGGGTTGACGTACCTGAATTATTTTTATCTCAGCCAGATTGTGGAGAGCAGGCTTTAGAAGAAGTAGATACTCTTGTAAGATCAAACGGGCTAGATGTAATTGTTATAGATTCAGTTGCTGCTCTAGTGCCCAGATCCGAAATAGAGGGAGAGATGGGAGATGCTCATATGGCCGTTCAAGCCCGGCTTATGTCTCAAGCCCTAAGAAAGCTTACCGGGGCTGTAGCTAAATCAAAAACTATTGTAATTTTTATAAACCAGTTGAGATCAAAAATTGGTGTAATGTTTGGTAACCCGGAAACTACCACCGGCGGTAATGCCCTTAAGTTTTATGCGTCTATCAGGTTGGACATTCGAAGGATAGCTGCATTAAAAGCTGGAGACAAAATTATAGGTAACCGCACAAAAATTAAGGTAGTAAAGTCTAAGGTATCTCCTCCGTTTAAGGAGATAGAGGTAGATATTCTATACAACCAAGGAATATCTAAAACTGCAGAAGCTGTTGATCTAGGAATATCTCTCGGTATAGTGAAAAAGTCCGGGGCTTGGTACACTTACGGAGAGGACAGATATCAAGGTAAAGAATCTATGATGCAAGCCTTTACAGATCCGATTCTTTATGATCAGATAAAGACAGCGATATTAGATACCTTAAAGTCGGGGGCAATTCCAGAATCAGTTAAAAAAGAAAAGGAGACAGTACAATGAATAAGCCTAAGCTTGAATTTGATCCGGATTTTTTAGAAGAGCCAGATAAAATAGAGGAATTAGCTGTAATAATCTATCCTAAATTTCTAGAGGATCTTACAGCTCTTGCCTTAATTGTACAAAAGGCTAGTTTTAACTTCACTGAGGAAGAACAGGAGATTGAAAATATGTCTTACAGTCTTATTTCTACTCCTGAAGATGATGTTCTTTCTTTTACTCAGCTCTATGCTGTTACCCAGGGACTACTTACTCGTACAAATTCAATACTGATAAAAGTTTTGCAGACTAAAAGAGAGTGGATAAGGTTTCGCAGAGAATCCAGATCTATGTATAAGAAGGCTATGTCTAAGTTATTGGGCAGAGAGGATATTCAAAAACTCAAAAACCAGGAGCTTAGAGTATCTGCTGCAGAAGATGAAATACGACAGCTAGTAGATCTTAAAGATCATATCGATGGGGTAGTGGATGATTTGGATAGTTTAGTGGAAGTAATTAAAATTAGAAGTGAAGATCTCAGTAAGGCAAATGTGAATTTAAGATCCCAGCAAGAGATTGTATTATTTTTACCTACTATAAATTATCCTGTAAGAGTTCAGACATCTTAGAAGATAGTGTATAATAGATTTATGTTATAAATTTTTTTTTTACAAACAGGAGAAAGATTATGCCAGTTATCCAGTACACAGAGTACGAGCCGCTACCAGAAGGCACGTATTTATTTGAGATTAAACAGTGTGATATAAAGACTGCTAAAACAGGCGCCGGCGGGCAGTACTTACAGTGGATTTTAGAAGTTGCTTCTGATGAAGAACACGCTGGGGAAAAGTTATTTTACAATACTTCCATGACTTTAAGCGCTAAATCAAAATTATACAAGCTCGTTATAGCCTGTGGAGTGGAAGGTATTGAACCAGGTTCAGCAATTGATACAGATGATTTTGTTGGGGCTTCACTTTACGGTAAAGTGAATGTCACTGAAAAGACAATTAACAATAATAAAACCCCGGTTAATGATATTGAAACATTTTTCTCTATAGCTGAGTTTACAGCGATGATGGATAAGGCGGCTAAAGCAGCTGCTAATAGGGCTAAGTTGCCTGCCCGTGCTCCAATAAATGCTTCAGCTACAGTACCCCCTAAAAATACAACACCAACAAAGTCTAATACATCAGTTAAGCCTGCTGCATCAACAAAGCCTAATACATCAGCTAAACCTGCTGCACCAGCTAAACCGCTTCCGCGGCAGAAGCCAGCTGATCCAGTTCCTGATGAGGAAGATGAAAATTTACAATTCCCGGACGGTGACGCAGAAGAATTTCCGGAGTAATAATGTCACCTAGAGGTAAAGCAAAAGGGAGTTCGTTTGAAAAAGACGTTGCAAGAATGTTTGACGTGTGGTGGGTGTACCTAAGAGTACGTTTTGGAGAACAGCCAGCTCAGGTGGATGGAATGAACCCGGTGATGTTACTCCCCGTCACCGGGGATTCCAAGAACAAGTATGGTTTCCGTTTATAACAGAATGTAAGAATTACAAGAAGATGGATTTACTGGGCGAAATATTGAAAGACAATAAATCCAGTAAAATAAGAGCGTGGTGGAAGCAATGTTTTGACGAGCAAATAAAAGCCCAAATGTTAGGCTACAATTTCAGTATAATAAAAAAACTTCTAATTATAAAATTGGATAATTGCCCTATTTATACAGTGTACGATCCTATAGAGCTTTCTGAGGTAGAAAAAGGTATCCATAAGTATGTTACTATAGTATTACCTGATTTACCTTCTGCTAAGCTTGTTACTTGGGAGGATTTTAGTACTCACGTAACTCGAAACTCTTTGGAAATTGCGTATAGGGAAGTTGCAGAGGGGATAAGATAATGGCTAAAATTAATGTAAAAGAGATTACAAAAAGCGTATTTATGACAGCTAGTACTAATTACAATTCTTTTAATCAAGGTACTTCTATTAAGTTTGGCATAGAGTTGGAAGAGGGGGAAGAGGTTACTAAGGAATTAGAAGATGAATTATATTTACGGGTGTATAATTCTACTTTAAGAAGTATAGATAAGTTGATTACGTTAGATAATAACGCTAGAATTATATGGGAAGGGAGAGAGTTTGATTTAAGAGAAGTTGAAAAATACCTAATAAAAGTTAAGAACAGTCAAAGTACAAAGACTGCTGAAATATCAGTGTCTCCGGAGTATGAGAGAGCCATAGTAAAAGTTAAACCGCCTATTAAACCTAAAAAAGATTAAAATGAATATAGACTATATTATCCTACTTGCTATTGTATTTATTTTTATAAGATATCATTTTCCTATCATTGTAACTTATAAATTACATCGCCCAGATGCTCGTAAGCCAGATAAGGCCTACCACAAAGCTGCATGTTGGGATGTATTTTCTGTAGAGGATAGAACAATACCTCCAGGAGAGTGGAGAGAGATAAGTACTGGAGTATCATTTGCTCCTTGGCCACATATATACATACCTAAACTTAAACTCACTATTACCCCATTCGGTAACGTAGCATTCAAGCTACATACTAGGTCAGGTCTTGCTATAAATAGGGGCCTTAGAAACCATCTTGGAATTATAGATAATGATTACCGAGAAGTGATTTCAGTGATCATGTTTAACCACGGACCTAACCCCGCTCGCATTAAGCCCGGACATAAGATTGGTCAATTAGAGTTTTATAGAGTATCTACTGTTTTCTTTTGGAAAAAAGATGAGCTATCAAATTCATTAAGAGGTAGAAGAGGCCTGGGAAGTTCGGGAAAATAATGTTTGAGAAATTAATTATTGAAAATTTTCAATCTCACTCTCATACTGAGATTGAGTTCTCTAAAAAAGTAACTGCTTTTACCGGGCTTAATAATAATGGTAAGACAGCTATATTTAGGGCTCTATGGAAGTTAATACGTAATGAGCCAGATGGTGTAAAGTTTATCCGTAATAAACCTACTCAGCAAACTTTTTCAAAAATTACGCTCATAACCGATAGAGGAAAAGTCACTCGCATAGTTAAGAACGACGGAAGTTCTTCTGCTAATATGTATATTGTTGAAAATTTAGCATTAAGTCCTAAACCTCTTGAGTTCAGTAAATTTGGAAAGACCGGTATACCTGAAGAAGTAATACAGACTTTAGGCGTATCTCCTTATCTGATGTTTGGGGATATAGAGTATGATATGAATTTCCAACATCAATTAGATACTATGTTTCTAGTACAAGGTCAGGGAATGTCTTCGGTAAGAGGTAAGGTATTAGGTAGGATTATAGGTATTGATTCCACGTCTAGGGCCATACAGCTAGTTGGAGCCGATGAGAAGAGAGTAACAGCAGCTACAAAAGAATGGAAACAGCAAGAGATTGATCTTGCAGAAGAGCTCAAAAAGTACACAGACCTAGATACTGTTTCTCAGCAATATGACGATACTAATTCTCTCTATAAAGAGTATGAGAGTAAAGTAACTCAATTAGAAGCTATGAAAGCCTCTGTAATACGTATACAAGAACAAGTAAATAGAGCCAAGCAAGTTAATAAAATACTAGCTTTAGTGCAGTCAGATTTCACCTCAGAGAGTCAATCTATACAGATTATTATAAATAAGCTAAGATTATTGCGGAGACTTGAAGGATCTAAGGGATACATAGAGAATTTTAATGTATTCAAGACTATTTATGATAGTCGAGAAGAAGTGCTAAATACTCAAAAAATCATAGATATTCAAAGAAAACTGCAGATTCTGCGAAATCTTCAATTTATTAGTGAGTCTATTGAGATAGAGGAAGAGATACTTAAAATAACTCTTCCTACAATAACTTCAATTGAGGCTAAAAGAGATAATCTCAACATGTTAAGTAAGCTACAGAGCAGTCTACAGAAGACCGTTATGGAGGCTAATAAAGCTCAGACAATATTGCAAACTACTCAATTGGAGTATAGTGCGGCAGAAAAAGAGTACGAAGATTTGAAGATTGAATTGAAAGTATGCCCTATTTGCCTTAGAGCGTTTGAATAATTTTTTTTTTAGAGAAAGAAAGTATGATAAATACATATAGAGTAGGATATTTTACTGACACTCATGTACGTGCCGATTCTCCCGAAAACAGAAATGATGATTACCGTAAGGCTATTCTAACAAAATTAGAAGAGATAGGCGATATTTTTGTTAAAGAGAAAGTAGATGTAATATTGTTTGGAGGAGATTTGTATGATGGCCCTGAACCAGCTAACTCTGTGGTTACTGATGTACAGAATATTTTAAGTAGTTGGCAAAAACGTATTATAGGAGTTGTTGGGTCTCATGACTATATCGGATACCAAATGACTACTCTTAAGAGAACTGCATTAGGTATTGCTTGTTCAGCTAAAGGATTAATTGAGATTGTTGGAGGAGAGGGATTTCCGGAGTATATAGAGTTAGGAAATAATATAGTTGTAACTGGAGTACCTCATACTTATTGGTTTGCTGATGATGTAAAAAATAATTACAGACCTAGGTATATTGAAGGAAGTACTCAAATTCAGTTAACCCATGGTGACTTAGTTGATATTCCTGTACCTTGGTCGCATTTGTTAATTGATAATGCCGGTACAGAATCTGATTTAGTATTATCAGGACACTATCATCCAGGATGGAAAGGTGTTAAAAAGAAAAAGTTTGTTATCGGGGCTCATCTACAGGAGGTGATGTTTTATAATCCGGGAGCTATTGCCAGGCTTTCTAGAACTAGTATCGTACGAATGCCTAAGGTAGCTATAATTGATATTACCCCTGAGATAAAAGTTAGAGAAGTATACTTGAAGAGTGCTAATGCAACTCCATTTAAGGAAACTGAAGAGGTACAGGAGTGTGAAAACAGTATGCAAGATCTAGAGAATTTATTAACTATGATTGAATCAAGTACAACTACTAGTGCAATAGATATTCGAGAGAGAATTCATCAAGTTGCTAAGATAAAGGAGATAGAGAAAGACGTAGTAGATATGGCATTTGATTATTTAGATAGAGCCGAGAAGGAAGCAGAGGTATAGGTTTATGATTAGTTTAATTTTTCAAGAGATGGGGTGTGACAGAGAAGAAGAGATGCAATGTCATTTTGCTAAAATAAAAGATGGATGTTTAGTATATGGAGCGTATATAAAAGAGGCGTTATCTGTAACATACATTCCTCTACATCGAATACACCACGTAAGAACTATTGGAGAAAAAATTTCAAAAAAGGAGAAAGATAATGCCGGTATGTAAAGAGTGCGGTAAGGAATTAAAAGCAATTAATAATACTCATTTGTGGTATAAGCATACCATGACTATGGCTCAGTATGCTATTAAGTATGACATAGATATGGCAGAATTGGTAGACCCCGAAATCTATATCTTAAGGGCAAAGTCACATAAAGTAAATTGGGAAAATAATTCAGAAAGTAGAACTGCAGATAAAGAGAATTTAATAGATGAGGTATGGAGAGAGAAAGATAGTAAGTTAACTGAAGATGAGAGACAAGTTATTTACGGTACCCTCTTAGGAGATGGATATTTGTTTAGGGGAAAAGCTCTTCCAAATTCTACTTATTTACAAATTGATCACGGAGTTGCTCAGTTTGCATATCTTTTTTGGAAATATGAAATGCTTTATAGTTTAGGTCCGAGAATTACTCAGAATATTAAATATCTAGATACAGCTCAGAGAGTTGTATCTGTAACTTATTTAGATACTACTTCCGGATATTATTATGGTAAGTTGGCTAGATTATTTTATAATGAGAAAGGTAAAATTGTATCCGATGAAATTCTTAGTAAGCTAGATCATCTTGGAGTAGCAGTATGGCTTATGGATGATGGGAGTAGAGAAGGTAACGAATTAGCTTTTAATACTCAATCTTTTTGTGTTGAAGATCGCAAAAAGCTTATAAGTTTTCTAAATAATAAGTATGATGCTAAATTCTATGAAGCAGATTATGCTCCAGGGGCTATCAGGTGTAATTTCAAATACCTTGAAGTATTTCTCAGGAATGTAAGACCGTTTGTATTGCCTATGTTTCAGTATAAACTAGGAAAAGAAAAACTTAACGTTCTATCTACTGTAGTGAGAAGATTTAAGATTGATGCTGCTCATTTTTTAGAAGATTATAAGGGTAAATGTTTTTGTCAGCACGGACATTATTATGTTGTGGATATAGCTGTTAAAGGACCTATTGATCCTTTAACGGGAATGGTAGTAGATTTTGGGTATATTAAGAAAATATTCACTAGGTATATCGATGAAGTACTTGATCATAAAACTATTAACTACGTAGTTCCAGAATTACGAAGAAGAGCAACTGCTGAGCTTATGGCAGTTTGGATGTGGAAAATTTTAGTAGAACTTTTACCTGGGTTAAGTTATATACAATTATGGGAACAACCAGAATTGTCCTCTACAATTTATAAAGGGCCCAGTAGAGATGATTTCAAGAGAAAAAGAGAAGTAGATGAGCTGTTCGGTTGGGCAGAGAGTGCATGGCAGCAGTTGTTAAGAGACTATCCTGAGCTACAGAAAAGGGGGGATTTATATTACTCTACTGTCCGTTCAGAAAAAACTGGAAAACTTGCGAGCATACACTGGCCTGAAGGGGTAGATAAATATGAAGAGTCTTTGTTATTAGAAGAAGAATTAAGATTAAGAGATACCGAGCAGTTAGTTAGCAGGGAAGAATAAAATAGATGGTAAGAATAGTATATACTGCACCTCAAGGAGCAGATAAAGAGACAGATCCAGATCAGGTAAGAGCTGTAGTGGCCCGGTTTAATGAATGTCTTATGCATAAGAAATTATATGACAGAACTATAGAGTTCATAACAAAGGTAAGAGATAATATTGTTATATATAAGGCTTATAGTGAGAAGCAATTAAAGGTTTTAGAAGATACTGAAAGCTTAATTATGAAATTAGATTCAGATGAGGATGATTATTATAATCAAGATTTTAGTAATGATGATTTACCTTTTTAATAAATGGAGTAAGTAATGGTTAAGAATTATAATTCGGATACCCCTGAGGTAGAATTATCCAATGAAGAAAGATTAACTTCAATTAAAAATCGGATAAGTGCTATACAGGAAAAAAAAGCATCAGCAGAAGCTGAGAACAAATTGCTTAAAAGGCAGTACAGTGAGGGTATTGCTGAATTAAAAACAATGGGAATTGATAATGTGAAGGATCTTCCAAAAACTATAGCAGCTTTGGAAGAAGAGTTAAAAACTTTGCTCGGTACAGTTGAAGAAGGAATTACAGATATTGAGAGTAAACTAGAAATACTAGGTGTTACAGATGAATAGTGTACAAGATAGACTAGAGAAGATAAAGACTCTTATTGATAGTAAAGAGGGGGAAAGGAATTTATTAATCAGTAAGCAGAGTCAGGTTCAGGAAAAGATCAGAAAAAACTTATTGCATTCTAAAGAGTTAACTCAAGCCAGGGAATTGCTAGAGCTAGTCGTTAAATCTGTAGAGAGAAGTCTTCAGAGCAGTATAGAACCCATGGTTAGCGAAGGTCTTAATTTTGTATTTAATCAAAATTTATCTTTTCATACTATTTTTGTG
>Ga0172381_10002918_pt1 | contig 18443 bp, 14 predicted proteins | sample Leawel6488metaG_FD_119754 | JGI IMG/M metagenome (GOLD analysis project Ga0172381, IMG submission 119754) | Leachate microbial communities from a municipal landfill in Southern Ontario, Canada - Leachate well 64-88 metaG | ecosystem: Engineered > Solid waste > Landfill > Unclassified | place...
TCATCGGGAGAATATTCTTTTTCTGCTCCTCTCCTTTTTAATATAAACAGATCAAATGCTACAAATGCTGCTTTTTCGAATCTTAATGTTTTTGCCCCGTCTTCTAAGGTATAGGCTAAATCTTTTCTGGTCCAGTCAAGCACAGGCATGAAATTGTAAGTAACGATTTTTATTCCGCAAATAGCTAAATTCTTTAAGGACTCTTTGTAATTTTTAATATATTTTAAATAGTTCCCTCTTTGAATTTTAATAGCTTCATGAACAGGTATGCTTTCAACTACACTCCAATGTAAACCTGCCTCATCCAGCTCTTTTTTCCTTTTCTCAATCTCTTTTATTGTCCATATTTCGCCATTAGGAATATGATGTAATGCCGTAACAACACCCCTAATGCCAGCTTGCCGGATATCCCAAAGAGAAACAGGATCACTTGGGCCAAACCATCTCCAGGTTTGTTCACATAAGTACATTGTAGTACGATTTAAATTGTTAATTAAATTGAAAAAGCATCAAATCCACCGTCTATTACAGTAACAGTTCCATTAACAAATGCAGAGGCCTCACTGCTTAACCAGTGAAGTGTGCCAAGCAGCTCCTCAGGATTGCCAAATCTGCCAAAAGGGGTATGGGCAATTATATTTTTTGCTCGTTGAGTTAGTGAACCATCCGGATTTAATAACAGGGTTTTATTTTGCTCTGTAATAAAAAAACCTGGAGCTATTGCATTCACCCGTAGTAGAGGACCATATTTAATTGAAAACTCACAAGCTAAATATTTTGTAAAATTTGTAACAGCAGCTTTTGCCACTCCATATCCTATCACCCTTGTCAATGGTCTGACAGCAGATTCTGAAGAGATATTAATTATACTGCCACGTTTGTTTTGTGCCATTATTTTTGAAAACACTATTGTTGGTAATACGGTGCCGAATAAATTTAAATCTACAACAAACTTAAAGGAATCAATTTCTAAATCGAAAAATGTTTTATCGGGGGGTATAGTTGCTCCCTCTACATTTCCTCCTGCCGCATTGATAAGAATATCAATAGTGCCGTATTTATTAATTATATCATTATAGTTTTTTTCTAAGATTTCTCTGTTTAAAACATCTGTATATAAAAACCAGGCATCCTGGTTTTTTGCTAAAATTGATGCCTCCAGCTCTTTTCCGGCAACCTCATTTCTGTCTAGTATGATTACCCTGCATGCTTGTTCTGCAAAATACTCAACCATTTTTGTTCCTAAAATCCCTGCTGCTCCGGTAATAAGAACTACCTTATTTCTGATATCAAAAAGATTCATATTATTTTTATTATAATTTAGGATTCTTTGCTAACCTGCTTAATTATTGCCAAAGCATCACTGCACAACCTGGTAATTTCTGCCCACTCTTTCGCTCTTATTATAGAATCGGGGAAAAGATCAGATCCAATGCCTAAACATGTAACGCCAGCTTTTATCCATGCAGAAAGGTTTTCGTAAGTTGCTTCTATCCCGCCTGTTACCATAATCATAGACCATGGCATGGGTGCTTTAATATTTTTAACAAACGACGGACCACCCAAGTTCGCAGCCGGGAACACTTTGCAAATGTCACAGCCTGCTTCCTGAGCAAAACCTATTTCTGAAACAGAGCCACAACCCGGAATGTAGGGCACAAGACGGCGATTGCAAACTTTAGCAACTTCCGGATTAAATAGTGGTCCAACAACAAAGTTGGCACCCAATTGAATATAAAGTGCTGCAGCAGGAGCGTCCACTACAGAGCCTACACCAACTATTATTTCAGGACACTCCACTGAGCAAAACTTTACCAATTCTCCAAAAACTTCGTGTGCAAAATCGCCACGATTAGTAAATTCGAATACAAGAACTCCACCCTGGTGACAAGCTCTTACTACGTTTTTAGCAATATCAATATCTTTGTTATAGAATACCGGAATCATGCCTGTCTGCGACATAGCAGCAAGTACTTGTATTTTATTAAAACGCATAATTGTTAATTATTTTAATGGTTTTTTGAATTGATCAAATCAACGTGATACTCTTCCGCTGCCATCACCACCCATAAGTGCCTCTACTTCTTCTACTGTAACAAGGTTAAAGTCACCATAAATGGTGTGCTTAAGACAAGAAGCTGCTGCTGCAAAATCGAGGGCTTTCTGATCGTTGTTGGTAGAAGTGAGCAAACCGTATATAAGGCCGCCCATAAATGAATCTCCGCCACCTACGCGATCTACAATATGTGTAATATCGTAAAATTCAGATTGGTAAAGTTTACCGTTACTGTACAGCACACCGCCCCATGTGTTGTGGTTTGCATTAATTGAACCGCGCAAAGTAATTATTACCTTTTTAGCTTGAGGAAATTTATTCATCATTTGCATACAAACTGACTCAAATTCGGTAGGATTTATATCGCCTCCTGTGTGGGTTGCATCGAAGCCTACTGGTTTAATTCCAAACACTTTTTCTGCATCCTCTTCATTGCCCAGAATGATGTCGCAACCGGAAACAAGAGCAGGCATTATTTCGGAAGCTGTTTTGCCATACTTCCAAAGGTTTTTACGGTAATTCAAATCGGTCGAAACTGTTATGTCCATTTCATTGGCTGTGCGGATAGCTTCCAGACATGTATCAGCTGCACCTTGCGATAAAGCAGGAGTAATACCTGTCCAGTGGAACCAACCGGCATCTTTAAAAATTTCGCGCCAGTTAACCATCTCCGGCCTAATTTCTGCAATCGAAGAACCAGCACGGTCGTATATTACCTTGCTGGCACGTGCTACTGCTCCTGTTTCAAGAAAGTAAATACCTATACGGTCGCCGCCGCGCAAAATATTACCGGTTCCAACGCCGTATTTGCGTAAATTCATTATGCAAGATTCCGCAATCTCATTTTTAGGCAAACGAGTAACAAATTCTGTCTCCATGCCAAAATTTGCCAGCGATACAGCAACATTCGCCTCACCTCCCCCAAAAGAGGCAGTAAACTGGGTTGTCTGACTAAAGCGGTCATAACCAGGTGCTGCTAAACGGAGCATTATTTCGCCAAATGTTACTATTTTTTTGTTCATAATTTTTACTAATCCGATTCCCACATTAATTCTAACCCGGCAAATTCAAAAAAATCCATACCTCTGAGGTAATCAGATTATCCCAGCCTTGTGGTTGAAAAGAGGTGAGAGGCCCATCGCTTTTTTTGCCAAGGACATAACCTCTACTGTCCGTTTTAGCAACAGATCATTATACTTGCCAATTCCGTAATTACTTTCGCTGTCCCATGCCAGAGTTAAGCCTTCCGGGCGGCGGGGCGAGTCAATTTTTAAAATATGGGGCTCCAAATCTGCAGATATACCATCGAATCTTTCCAACAGGCTAAGAGAACTACCAGGCTTATCAAAGGAGATATATACATCGGTAAATCCCAACAAAGCTAGTTTAGAAACTAATTCCCCGGGATTGTCAATATACTTTTTAATAGTCCTCGATGAATATATATAAGTACCCGACCTTAACCCCTGCTCCGGATTTGTTTGAATTACCCTTTTAAAATTATTTGCTCTTTCTCTCATTTTAGGGCTAATATTCAGGTGGTTATCTCTTTGTCAGATTTTGCATGGTTTGATAAATCTTGAATAACTTCTCTGTTCTCTGTTCATTTATCTCTTCTAATTCTTTGTCATATAAAAAGCCTTTATTCAGAGTGATAAATCTGTCATTTATTTTTTTTGCTTCCGCTACAAGTCTTGATAATTTTTCTAAATAAGCAGGGGCCTGACTTCTGTCAAAGCTCTCTGACTCATATCCAGATTCTACCTCTTTAAACATTAAATACTGCACACGTATATCAAACATTAACTTATAATGGTCGAACTCCTTAATATTGGTTTTTGGTTTTAATCCATACAATTTTGATTGAAGCTCCTTAGTATCAATTAAAATGTCTTTCACGCTTTTATTATTTGAATCCTTACCCTTGACTACCTCTTCCTGAGGAGCGGTTAAAATATCCCACAGTAGTTTTCCCTCTTCCTTTGAAAAGCCGAATCTCTCTTTTGAGTAATTTATTACAAATTGCTCAGCATTAATTGGTCCGTTAGTTTTAAGTGACTCTCCGTAACATGCAATAATCATTCTGAATCCGGATAGAGGATACACATATCTTATCGGATACATTTGAATTACTTCCCATCCGGTATCATATAAAAAACCATAAGTTCCTCCAGTGGACCAGGAGGTCATAACAATTCCTTTGTAGTTATTTTCCCGGGCATAGGGGATAAAAACTTTCTGATTATTAAAATGTTTATTCCACTGAATTAAATATAAATTATCCGGATGGCTTCTTATAGAAGGGGCCCCCAAAAAAGTAACTCCTGCCTTGTATAATCTGTCGATATCTCCAAAGTGGTCTTTTTCCCAGCCATAATTCCAGTCTACAAATATTACATTCTTAGGTAATTCATCAACTGCTTCCGGGTATTTTAAAATTACATCGGCCCATAAAACAGGTGTTTTTCCTAAATCGGTTACTATTTTGCACATAGTTTTTACATAGTCTGCAAAAAGCTTGGATTTTCCCTCTTTTGCACTTTTTTCTGCGCATAATTTACATGAACCGAGAAGATAAGTTTCATCGCCGCCAATATGAAAATATTTTGATGGATGCATTGCTGCCACCTCTTTAAATATTGCTGTAAATACTTTTATACACTCATCTTCTTTCATAGGACATACCTGAGAGACCTCCTTTTTATCTTCTTTGATGTGAGCATATCTGTCGTGCGAGAGAATATATTCCACATGGCCAAAACAATTTTGCAGCGGAATAACGTCAATACCAATTGTGCTGCAATACTTAATAAAAGAAGCTACTTCGTCCACAGAATATGCATATTTATTACACAGAGTAGCATTTTTTTGAAAAGGGAAGGTAGCCTCCCACTCCATAATAATTGTGTTGATTCCAAACTCAGAAAGCTCTTTTGCAAATGATTTGAGAGCAGGCATTGCCATCACCTCGCATCTGAGATCGATGTGAAATCCTTTAACTGCAAAGTCATTACCTGTTTCGGATGCTATTATCGGTTTTGGCGATAATAAAATGAGAATCAAACATATAATATACAACTGAATGTATAAAAATTTAATAAGATTATTCCGTTTCATTTGTCAATAATTTCGAATAATTATAATATATATTTTGCACTATCCTTATCGCAATACAAAGTGGCGAATCTATGTGTACGTAATACTGAGGCAGGATATTTTTCTGTAATTTCTCCTGATACCACAGCTTTAATGGCTTTTGCTTTTGATGGTGCAGGAACTATGCAGAAAATTCTTTTTGCTCCAACTAATACGGGGATTGTTAATGTTATGGCATGAGTAGGAACATCGTCAACAGAAGCAAAAAAACCATCATTAACCTGTTGCTTTCTGCAGATTAAATCTAACGAAACAATTTTTACTTTTTCAGGATCATTAAAAAGTGCTACGTGAGGGTCGTTAAAAGCAATATGGGCATTTTCTCCAATTCCCATAAAAACTATATCTATAGGCTGTTGATCCAGCAATCTTGAATAATTCTGACATACAATACTTGGATCTTCATTCTTTTTAAATAAGTAGTTAATTGATTTTAACTGAATTTTATCGAAAATTTTAGACTTCAAAAAATTGCCGAAACCTTGAGGAGCGTCCTCAGTAAGACCTATAAATTCATCCATATGGAAAGCATTAATTCTGTTCCATTCTATATCTTGTTCTATAAGAGAAGATAAAAAGTCATTTTGAGAAGGAGCTGATGCAAAAACTATTGATAGTTCGTTTTTAGTCTTTAATTCTTTTTGAATATATTCTGCAGCGTCTCTTGAGGCAATTAATCCCATCTCTGCTCTTGTGTCAAAAACCTTAATCTCTAACTGATCTTTCTTAAATAGTTTTAGCATTTTTTATTTTTATTAAATTAATTTTCCTTCTATAATTGTATTTTGAATATCAATATTTTTATTAAATATTATTATATCAGCATCGTAGCCTACAGCAATCCTCCCTTTTTTGTGTCCTATATTTGCGATTCGGGCAGGAGTAGAGGTAGCCATCTGGATAGACTCATTTAAAGGTATTTCTGCGATGTTTATCATGTTTCTGACTAATAAATCTGTTGTTGCAACACTTCCTGCAAAAGCAGATCGATCCGGTAATTTTGCTACGCCATCTTCAATAATAACCTCTTGACCTTTTTGTAAACTTCCTAAAATTGACTTTCCATCCGGCATACCTGCTCCTCTCATAGAATCAGTTACAAGTGCTATGTTTTCTGCCCCTTTTATTTTGTATATTAATTTCATTAGCGGTTTTGGTACATGAATGCCATCGGCAATAATTTCTACCGTCATTTTATCAATTAAATATCCTGCCTCTATGCAGCCAGCGTAACGAAACGCATTACGGCGAGTAATACCATTCATGCAGGAATAAAAATGGGTGATATGAGTAAAGCCTGCTTCGAATGCAGTTAAAATTTCTTCGTAAATTGCGTCTGTATGTGCTATTGAGGGAAGTATTCCCCGCTTTGTCAGATTTTGGGCAAACTCTATTGCTCCGGGCAACTCAGGAGCAATACTCCACCGAACAATATTTTTATTGTTTTCTAAAATTTCTGTGTATTCTTCAGGATCTGGATTTCTCAAATATTTTGGATCTTGTGCTCCTCTGTGATTATATGAGAAATATGGGCCTTCCAGATGAATTCCGCCAAATTTTGCTCCTTTTTCATTTACTTTATTTGCCTTTTCATAGGTTTCAAAGAATGCGAACAACTCAGAATTATCTCCTGCAAGAGTTGTGGGATAAAGCAATGTTGTTCCATGTTTTGCATGTATGTTTACAGCTTGCAGGAACCCGTCAACAGAACAATCCATAAAATCATGATTGGCACCACCATGAGTGTGCAGATCTATAAACCCGGGGCTTATATAATTTAAGTTTGCGTCAATTTCTTCATAGCCGGACACCTCTGTATTTCCTTTTTCTACTCCGATTATCTTATCGTTTTCTATCAATACTGTTCCCAACCCAAGATTCTCGAAGGGAGTAATTATATAGCCGTTAAATATTTTTATTTTACTCATGATGAATAATTTTTTGTCCAATGTTCAATCGTATGCCCTTTAAAAGCATAAAATATCAGATATAAGAAACACGGAACTAAAACCCAGTACGACAATCTGGCTCCGTAAGAGTCAACCAATGAGCCATATATTACGGGCAGGAATGCATTTCCGCATAAAGCCATAACAAGCAGAGAAGAACCGAGATTTGTATATTTTCCCAGATTACGAATGGCAAGAGGCCAGATTCCTGCATAAATCAGAGCATTTGGCATACCCATCAGTACCAAAAACCAAATTGAAATATCTGTATTATGAGAGAAGATAGTTACATTTCCGGAAACATAGATAACGCAAAGGGATAAAACCAAACCTACAGATGTTGCAATTTGCAAAGCTCTTTTTTGTTTTAATACTTTTGGAATTAATAATATGCCAAGCATATAGCCTATTAATGTGCAGGACATTGTGTATGAGGGGAAAACCTTTGCCGTGGTTAACTCAATTCCCATGGTTCCGGCATAATTGATTATTGTATCAATAGATATTACCTGGGCACCTACGTGAAAGAATATGGCTAATATACCGAGTATTAAATAGGGATATTGAAAAATTGAGGATCTGTCTGTATGAGAAGAGTCTGCACTGCTGTTTTGCTCTTTGGTATTAATTTCCGGAAGTGGCGAATACCGTATCATTATTCCAAAAATTAGCAGTAACACAGATAAAAATGCGTATGGGAGCATCACGCGCCGGATTAATGCATCTAAGACAATCTCCCTTTCCGGACCCATAATAAGTCCCTCTTTTAACTGGCGGAATAGCTCACTGTCATTTGCCTGCAATACTACTGCTGCAAAAATCAGAGGGGAGATAATACCGGCTAATTTATTGCATAACCCTACAATACTAATGCGTTTGGCAGCACTTTCAATAGGGCCGATCATAGTAACATATGGATTTGCTGCAGTTTGAAGAATAGCCAGACCGGTTCCAATGCAAAAAAGACCACACAGGAATATTCCATATGTTCTGGTATATGCTGCCGGAACAAAAATTAAAGTACCCAGGGACATAAAACAAAGACCTACAAGCATACCTTTTTTAAAACCAACTTTATTAAGAAGTCTGGAAGCTGGAATTGCCATTACAAAATAAGCTATGTAAAACGCAAAGGCAACTAAATAGGCTTGTGTATGCGTTAACTCACAGGCGATCTTGAAATATGGGATGAGAATGGCGTTTACCCACGAAACGAAACCGAAAATAAAAAAGAGCGAACACAAAATCATCATAGAGATGATATATGTCTTTTTTTTGGAATTTTCCATATTATTCTGAATAATAAATAATTCCCTGTGAATCCCAATATCTTTTCAATACATTAAGGGATTTGAGAAATCTGTTGTAATCTTTATTCTCTTTACTTGTCCATCCAACCTCTGCATATGCGGCAATTCTGGGAAAAACCTGCCGGTATAAGTCTGAAACTTTTGGAATATATTCACTCCACATCTGGCAGCCGGAACCTAAAATATGAGTTACATATTTTGAATCCAAACCCTCCGGAACAGGAGAGAAGTTATATGCTTTTTCCAGTGGGATCCTTGTATATGTGTAGTCCAGATATGTATCCCAATGATTGGAGTTTACAACATCATAGCCTTGCTCCAACGCCTCTTTTAATAACGTAGGCTCGCCTTTCCAAAAGTGCACTATGCTGGTTTTTGCCAAAGTCTGTTGTGAATTTTCTGCAGTGGACCATTCGTGTACGTTTTTCCCCATTATTTCATTCCACCCCATCATCCTGAAGCCCTTGTCCTGAATAAATTCAGATATCCGATTGACGAAAAACACCTGGACATCCGCCGGGCTTTTAAATCCCTCTCTTTTCATTAATTCTTGTACTTTATCATTAGTAATCCACTCATCGTATTTAACTTCGTCGCCTCCGATATGAATAATTTTTGAAGGAAAAAGTGACATAACCTCAGATAAAACATCTGTAAGGAAAGTAAACACCTTTTCATCAGCAACATTATATGTAGTTTTGAATATACCAAAGTTGCCTGTTACTTTAATTGATTCACCGCTGGCAGAAAGCCATGGGTATGCTGCAACAGCAGCGCTTGCATGTCCGGGCATTTCAATTTCCGGAACAACCATAATATGTCTTTTTGAGGCGTATTCTACAATTTCAATTATATCTTTCTGGGAGTAATATCCTCCGTGAGGGTACGCATTATAAACACGAATACTGTCCTTAGGTACATACTTTGCCTGCGTGCTGTCGCGCCATGCTCCAACCTCTGTCAGCAAAGGATACTTCTTTATCTCTATACGCCAGCCCTGATCGTCAGTTAAATGCCAGTGGAAAACATTCATCTTCAATAATGCCATTTGATCCAACATTTTTTTAACAATCTCTTTACCTTTAAAGTGTCTTGATTCATCGAGCATGAAGGCTCTCCAGGAAAAATTTGGATAATCACTTACAGAACACGCAGGTATCTCGTAAGAACCATCTCCTTTTAAAGTAATAAGCTGACGCAATGTCTGCAGAGCATAGAAACAAGATGAAGAAGAATTTGCTTCAACTGTAATTTTGTCTTTCTCTACATTTAATTTATATGTGTTTTCCGGAAGATTTTTATTTTTTTTAATAATAATATTCCCTCCTGCAGAAGTAGGAGCCAAGATCACAAAAAACTGACTGTAAAAAATCTCTGAGAATAATTGAATTTCGGACAGGTATTCTTTGTCGTAGCTAACTGTGATTTTATTCTTAAAGCTGAAAGATCCCTCCATAGGGTCTAAAGAGTTAGGATACGGAATTACATTATACCTTGTTTGTGAGAATGCGCTCAAAACCATTAGTAATGTAAAAACAACAGCAGTTAATTTTTTCATGGTGATATATTTATTTATTATTTTTCAAAGAGTCCAAAGGGCTGATTACTTCGCATTCCATACATTTTTATCTCTTTAGCTGCACTGTTCTTGAATAGTAATACGGTATGTTCTCCTTTCTCGTTTTCTATTAAAAGGCCAACTCCTTCTTCAGATTCATCTTTATATACTTTTGTGTTGTATTTACTGGCTCCCTTTGGCAAGACAATTATGATAGAACTTAAATTCCCGTTGGATTTAAAGCAGTAATTCAACATTGGCGCTTTAAAATCTGAGCCTTCCAGGTAAAAATACTCACTGGTAATACCGATTTTATTAATCTCATTTTTGCCGACAGGTATTATAGATATCAGTGAATCATTATATATGGTTATAACTTTTGAGTTATTGTCCAGAGTAAGATCTACCGGAGGAAGGTGGAAAAGAACTTCGTAACTATGTTTTTCTGTTGTTGTAAAAGAGTCGTAAATCACGGCAAATTCATCTTTAACAAGAGCTATGTTTCTTTCCCAGCTTACATTGCAATTTGTAGGATCACTCTTTGGAGAAACCATTCTGCAATATTTATAATTATCATTATCTGTCCAATCGGTGATTCGATTTTCTGTATCTCTTTTTTTAGCATATTCTGTATCTGAAGATGATTCAGCATCCTCGACACCATCTATAAGAACTGTATTGTGAGCTTTTGATGTTCTGTACCACCTGTTTTTTAAGGGTTTGTCATAATTACAACATCCGGCATCTATGAAAACCGGCCTGTTATTAAACCATAAATTTAATCCTAAGCGACCAGCGTGTGCGTGTGACCCTATTCTCGTAGCAGGGTTTAGTAAAATATACCAGTTATTTTTTCTTTCTACACTTCCACTGCGCATGACAGCTATTTGTGTATCAGGATAATATGCAGATAAATTTGATTTGGAGCTGATATTGCTTTTGAGAATTGTATTTAATATGCTGACAGATGGAATTATATTCATCTCGTATGAGTCATTAACCGGAGGCATGGTTTCATCAGGTTGAGCAAAAACGGACATATATGAGAGCATCTTATTAAGCAAAGGAATCAGATTGCCAGGATACTTAATGTTATTTGCAGAGCATAGCAGGTACATATCTCTGAATATTGATGTCTGGAACGGGTAGTAACCGAACATCTGCTCTATGTTGCCACCATCGTTATAGTGAGCTGCATTCATATGATGTGTCAGAATCCTCATGGCGTTATTTTGTAACTCGCCATTAATATCTAAATCAGGGAAAAGGCAAGAAAGATATAACATTGCCAAACCTCCATGGGATTGATGATTAAAATCATTTAACTCCTGCCTGGCAAACCACGATAAAAGAACACTGGCATGTTCTTTTTGAATGGCTTTTATTGCCATTTGATCTTTAGGGGAAAGTCCATTTTTTGTAAGATAATAGCACCAGGACAGATTAATGCTTCTCCATGCAACCTGCATATCTCTCCAGTTAAATGTTCTTTTTTCCGAACCTGGCAATCTTGGATTATCCTTTATCCAGGTATTTAGAATATCCATCATATCTTTTATGTATGATTTGTCTTTTGTAAGATAATACATCCTTGCAAAAGAGGGAAGAAAATAGAGTCTGTTTACCCAGACACTTGTTTCAATTTCGGTTTTTTCAAATTTTTCCCAGTTGACAGGGTTGCCAAATTTTTCATACAATAATCCACTTCTGATTTTCTGTACAATTACTGCATCATTTTCTGTATTCAATAATTCTACCTGAACAAATTTACCACCCTGGTCTTTTGGCATGATATCTCCAAAATCATATACTTTAGCAAAATCATAAAACGGGAAATTGCCTTTTTGAGCAAACAAACCAGAAGCTAAAATAAAGGAACCAAATAGTAAAATTGTTTTTTTAAAAGGATTAGCATTAGCTATTGAACGCATACGTATTATTAATAATTTATGGCAAGTAATATACAACATCTGATGATATGTGTATAACGCCATTTGTAGGCCTGATGTTTGAAACATAAATGGTAAAAGACTTCTTGGTGCCTTGATTAACCACAACCTGGAAGTTACTGTTGTGTGAAAAATATAAAGGGTTTGTACCTTCAGTCTCATACATTATAGGCTTGTCACTGTCCATAAATTGAACATCCTGTGTATAATAAGATGTCTTAACAATATGATACTTGAGTACAGCTGTTAACGTGGCAACAGGCATAGCTGCAAGAGATGCATAACCATTGGTTTTAAGATATGCTCTTATTCCGGGATTTCTTGGGATAATAAAAGTTCTGGGGCCTGTCTGACTGTATAAGCTTTGTAATCCTGTTAAAGTAATGGCTTCTTTCATTAAAGATAAGGAGTCAACAGCTTTAGCGGTATTTACAAAGTCAAGGGCTGTTCCTTTAAATTCCCCTGTTTCGGAAGTAGTAGAAGATTCATAATCAAAACTTTCCTGTATGCAAGATCCTAAAGAGAGCGCGACAATTACAACGATTATAAAGTTGCCTCTCATTTTATGAATAATATTTATTTTTTTCATTTTCCGACATTATTAATAACTATTTATAAAAGTCATTTTGTACAATATTAGGATTCTTTTCAATAGTTGAGGTGCTTATTGGCCATAACAGATTTTTAACATTACTCAATCCATTTATCGGACCCATAGTTGAAATGGCTTTACCTGTTCTTACAAGATCAAACCAACGATGCCCTTCGTAACACAATTCAATTGAGCGTTCGTGTAAAATAGCATCCTCTACAGTTTCGTACATTGCAATTGCCTGAGCTTCTGTTAACAGAGCAGGGGTAAGGCCAGCTCTTTTTCTAATCGGTTCTAATAACTTTAGAGCATTGGTAATATTGGTAGTCCCACCCAGTTTATTCAGGGCTTCTGCTTTAAGCATCATAATATCTGCTAATCTGATGAGGATAATATTTTGTTTGGAAGCGGTAGCAACTTGATCACTAACGCCTTTCCCTAAATATTTCCAGATAGCTTTTGGATCTGCCTGGGTTACATCATAAACATATGCTCGACGTAAGTCACCGGTTTCGAAGGAAGCCATAAATTTTGCAGAAGGAGTATAGTGCGAATCGGAACCAATTGCATACAAAACTCTCAATCCATTTGTTTGAGTTTCATTATAACCAATCTCAAATATACTTTCTGCGGAATAACTGTCTGTAAACATCTTTCCCCATGCTGTCATATCTGTAACCAATGAATATAATGAGTTTGAAAGAACCAGATCGGCAGTAGCGATAGCTTCTGTGTATTTTTTCCGCCACATATAGACTTGAGTAAGGAGAGCATTTGCACCTCCTTTGTTGAACATAATTCTGTCGTTTGTACTGTTAAACTTATCTACACAATTAGCAGCAGCATATTTTAAATCTTCCTCAATCTGATCAAGAACTAATTCCGAGTTATCTCTCGAAACAAAAATATCATCTCCTGCCTGAGTGTATGGTTCCAAAATCAGAGGAACATCGCCCCATATTCTTACTAAATAAAAATATGCAAGAGCTCTTAATGCTTTAGATTGCCCGATTAATTGATTTCCGGTAGCATCGCCATCCGGGAATACTGCCGGTATATTATTAATTGCATAGTTGGCACTGCTGATTAATGTATAAAGCGAAGTCCAATCGGCAGAGGATATAGTTGTTGTAAGAGTATTGTTCTGCAAAAAGGTTGTTTCGCCAGAGTGTTTTACCTTAACATTATCTGCGCGACCTTCACCCCAAAAAGAGAAGTTTGTGCCCATTGCAGATTGCAGGTTATTGTATATCCCGAATACACCGGCCTTTGCCTGAGCTTGATTTTGATAAAAACTTTCTGCAGAAAAACTACTGATCGGTTTCTTATCGAGCAAAGAATCTACACACGAGGAGAGACTTAACATTGCCAATCCTAAGAGTAATATTTTATAATTTAAATTTTTCATTTTATACTGTATTTTTTAAAAGCCAATATTCAAACCAAACAGAAATGTTCTACTCTGAGGATATGAACCATAATCAACACCCTGTCTTAAACCAGAGGATAAAGTATTAACATCGGGATCATAACCGCTATAATTAGTGAATGTTAGTAAGTTACTCCCGGTCACATATAGTTTTAAACTCTGCAATTTAATCTTATCTACCATTTTTCGTGGAAAGTCGTATGCAAATGTTACAGATTTTACTTTAAGATAAGATCCATCTTCTACCCAACGACTTTGCACCCTTGATTCATTCTGCATAGGGTCGTTTCTGACAACTTTAGGGTATTTTGTAACATCACCTTGTTTTCTCCATGCATTATAGTAGAACTCAGTACTAACATTGTTATAAGAGAAAATAGAATTTCTATAGTAGTCAACATTATTGTAAATATCGTTTCCATAGCAGAATTGTAAAAACACATTCAGCGAGAAATTCTTGAATGAGAAGTCGTTTGTTAAACCTCCTGTAAACAAAGGCTGGGCATTCCCGATAATTGTTCTGTCATTTTGATCTATATATCCGTTTTTGTCAATATCTTCCCATATTACATCACCACCTTTGAAAATTTTACCTGTAGATGTTAAATTTCTTAGTTGATTAATATTATCGGAGTCGGACGCATATATTCCTTTATATTTGTAACCAAAAAATGTACCGACAGGTTCACCTTCTTTAAGTATATGGAATGTACCGTTCTGAATATATCCATTAACAAGGACCTCTTCAGGTAAACTTGACACTTCATTTTTATTGAAGCTTATGTTAAAAGTTGTTGACCATTTAAATTCGTTTACGAAGTTTTTAGAAGTAATTGAGAATTCAACTCCGCTATTTTGAATTTTTCCAACATTATTGACAACAGAAGAAAAACCGGTAGTATTTGGCATGGGAACGTCGTATAACAGGTCCGATGTGTTTTTAATATAGCCATCAAATATAAAATCCAATCTGCCATAAAAGAGTGATAAATCCAAACCTAAGTTATATTGAGTTGTTGTTTCCCACGAAAGATCTCTATTTGGCATCTGATAGGGAACTACTCCGGGATTGGTAAGGTAATTTTTACCAGTCAGAAATGTTCCTTGCGAACTATAGTTGTCAATTGCCTCATTTCCTGTTTGCCCTATGCTAAATCTTAATTTCGCATCATTAATAAACTTTAACGGTTTAAACCATTTTTCGTCGGAAAAACGCCAGGCTCCCGAAGCTGAAGGGAAATAACCGAATCTATTGTTTTTCCCAAATCTTGAGGAGCCGTCTGCTCTCATATTTGCTTCAAACAAATATTTACCTTTATAGTCATAGCTTACTCTTGCAAAGAACGAAGCCATGGAGTGACTGTATGCAACATTGTTTTCCTGACCGGATATGGTACCTGCTCCATTTAAAGTCCGGATATCGTCACTTGAGAAATACAAACCATTCAGACCTGTAACATCAGTTTTCCATTCTTGCTGACTAAATCCTAATAGCCCGCCAATATGATGATCACCAAAAGATTGATCATATGTAAAATAATTTTCATTGGCCCAGGTAAAATTTTCAGAAACCCTTACAGACCCGGTATTGTATCCTTCTCTATAATCTACTGTTGTCGGGAAAAACTCATCTTCTTTCATCGCTTCAAAATCTATACTAAGGTTTGTTTTGAATTTTAGCCATTTGTAAAAAGTAATTTCTAAATATTCATTGGCATTTACCCGATTAGAGGTATTTAAGTGTAAACACTCTTCTGCCAGAGCTATAGGATTCCTTTTTCCATTCAGGTAACCTAAATATGAACCATTGGGATAGTTAAGAGCATATGTGGGAGGCCTTGTTAATAATGCAATAACCATAGATTTGTTCCCCATGCCACCTGCAGAGATCCTGTCATTTGTACTTCGTGTATATGACACATTAGTGCCTACTTTGATATAATCTGTAGCATCGAACTCCGTATTGGCGCGGGCAGAGAACCGTTTATATTCAGAATTTCTGATAATTCCTTCCTGGTCTAAATACGAAGAACTTAAAGAATATCTTATGGTTTTTGTACCTCCAGACACATTAATCCCTAATTGCTTCTCGTAAGCTGTATTATACATTAGGGATTGCCAATCTTCATCGCCTGAATTTACAGGATTTAAGGAATCAACAACTGTGTAATGTGGAACAGTCTCTGTTTTAAGACCCATGTATTGGTCATAATTCCGATAACCTTCCAAAATAAATTCTCTCCATTGTTTTGAATTAAGTACACTAAGCTTTCTTGTAATATTACTGACTCCAAAAGAGGCATAAACACTTATCTTAGCTCTTCCCTCTTTTCCTCTTTTGGTTGTGATTAAAACGACTCCATTAGCAGCTCTGGAACCATAAATAGAAGATGAGGCAGCATCTTTTAAAACCTCAATAGATTCTATATCACCAGGACTCAAATACGACAAAGGACTTAACCCGTGCTCATCATCAACATTTAATAATGATGATGTTGTTGTCTCGATAGGGATTCCGTCCACAACATAAAGTGGGCTATTACCTGAGTTAAGAGAAGAGGCACCACGAACACGTATTGTCATGCTCGAACCAGGAGCGCCATCACTTGAGAGTACCTGGACTCCGGCTACCTTACCTTGCATTGCTGTTAACACATCTCTTACGGGGGTAGACTCTAATTCTTTACTACTAATGGAAGCTATTGAACCCGTGAGGTCACGCTTTCTCTTTGTACCATAACCAACAACGACCAATTCGTCTAATATGTTGACATTCTCTTGAAGTACAATGCTTTTACCACTTAGTTCTGAAGCAGGGAGTTCTTTAGTTTTATAGCCGAGACAAGAAAAAGAGATAATTTTATTTTTGGCTACTTGCATTGTAAAGAATCCGTCAGAATCGGTTACGACTCCTTTTTTTTCTCCCAAAACAGCGACATTTACGCCCATAATGGGCACATTATTTCCATCAACTACTATACCAGAAGCAGTAACAGTAACATTCTGCAGCGTTTGTGCTGTCGTATTCGTTATAAACACCTGGCTGATGGAGAAAATAATGCATAGACAAAAGCCGGTTAACAGCTTTTGCTTGTTTAAATTGAAATAATTCATTACATTAAGTCTTTGTTAAAGGTTTTTAAATTATCAAAAACAAATATTACCCAGAACATATTTGTTCAACAAAATAAACTAAAATAAAGACTGGAATTTTGTTGATTTGCGAAATTTATTCTTATATTTACGTCAATATGATTAAGATATTAATTCTGACGGATTTTACAAGCGCCTACAGTAGTAGCCTGTTAAGAGGAATAATAAAGTATTCTCATGAAATTGAAGAGTTGAGTTTCTATAGAATGCCATTATTTTATCTCGCTGAATATGGAGACCGGTATGTTGCAAGCTGGGCGAAAAAATGGAAGGCAGACGCAATAATTGTTCAGATTCAAAATTTAAATCTGTCACTTTTTTCAAAATTAAATATCCCGATAATAATCCAGAATTATTATGACAGGGTAGATAATGTAATAAATCTCACCGGAGACTATATCGGAACCGGTCATTTAGCCGCGGATTTTTTTATTAAAAGAGGTTATAAAAACTTTGCGTATTATGGGATAGTAGCAACAATATGGTCCAGGGAACGATACCAGGGGTTCAAGGAAAGGATAGAAGAAGGTAATTATAATTTTTTTGAATATTTAGAAAAAACAGGGATTAAAGAGAGAAGGACGTATAATTTAGATATGCTTGCGAAGTGGCTAAAATCACTACCTAAGCCAGTAGCAATATTTGCCTGCGACGATCAATATGCTCTGTATATTTCCGAGACATGTAAGATACACGATATTTCCATTCCGGATGAAATATCTCTATTGGGTGTTGATAATGATAATTTATTTTGTAACATTTCTAATCCCCCGATATCTTCAATTATTTTAGATGTTGAATATGGAGGATATCTAGCTGCCAAAACGATATCTCAGCTGATAAAAAAAGAGATTTCCCAGCCATCTGATATTATTGTCAAAGCAATTCAAATAGTTAAAAGAGAGTCTACAGAAAAATTCAACATCAGAGATAAATATATATTACATATTGTTGAGTACATTGAGGCAAACTATAGTAAAAGCATTACTGTTAATTCTCTATTACAATTGGTTCCTTTATCAAGAAGAGTATTGGAAAAAAGGTTCAAAGCAAGTACAGGCTCTTCAATTTATCAATACATCCAATCTTTGAGAATTGAGCACATTTGCAGTTTATTGATCAATACAGATAAATTAATAGAAAATATTGCAGTTGAAAGCGGATTCAAGTCAAATCAGAATTTGTCAAAAACTTTCTCAAAATATAAACACATGACTCCTTCTGATTATAGAAAAAACTACAGGAATAATAAATAATTTATTTGTATAAAAAAGAAAGGAATAATGAAAAA
>Ga0172381_10002919_pt1 | contig 18442 bp, 21 predicted proteins | sample Leawel6488metaG_FD_119754 | JGI IMG/M metagenome (GOLD analysis project Ga0172381, IMG submission 119754) | Leachate microbial communities from a municipal landfill in Southern Ontario, Canada - Leachate well 64-88 metaG | ecosystem: Engineered > Solid waste > Landfill > Unclassified | place...
ACATCATACCTTAAAATGCTAAGGTACTCACTCTAATTAACATTTTCATGTAAACTTCTTACCTAAAAAAGACTATATAAATCTTTCGGTGATAGAATTATTTTTTTCCGTCGATTAAAAAGACTCTTCAAAAAGACTACACTGGAAACAACTTTCCAAAGATTCTTCCAAGGTTGTCAGTATCAGCAACTTGCATAAATCCTTCTATTGGCACTGAATAAAATTTGCCCTTTCCGTCCTTAGAATCAAAAACAAATCCTGCGCGAGTAGCTTCAGAAGCAGGGATCCAAAACCAGGTTTTATAGTGATACTTTTCATGAGAAATTGCAAACCAAACGGGAACTTTAAAAGTTCTTTCCATACTTAAATATCCATCAACCTCGTCTGCAAAAAGAAAAAATTTATCATATTTTTCTGCCTGTTCTTTGTCTTTTATATCTACAAAAATTAATCCTACATTTGGAAGGAGAATCATAAAATCGGGTCTTTTAGTCATATACTTTCTAAGTGCTGGAGAAAAACTCTCTAGACTTTGGTCAATATACCAATAAGGAATGCTATTTTTATCCAACCACTCTTTAAATTTGACCTCAGCAAGATTATCCATAAAAAATAGAATCAGAATAACTATTTAGATTTTTCTAATTTTATTTCACAAACTTATTTAATCTAATTTCTCGCCGACAAAAGTTTCAAGTGCTGGTAAGGTTTTATCAATTCCTCTAGCCTTGATATAAGCCTGTGCAAGCAAGTATAACACTAAACCAATAGATTTATTGCTCTTGTTATTGCAAGGTATAAGAACATCAACATCGAATGCATAATTATTTGTGTCGCATAATGCCATTATTTTCTTTTTTGTTTTCTTTGCATCATTCATTGCATTTTTATCGAGCCAAGGATCACATGCAATAACTAATTCTGTTTCAAAGAAATTTGGTAATTTTGAATTTGTGATTATTCCTGCAGGATATTTTTTTGTGAAAACTCTTATTCCAGTAACTTCAGAAAAAACTTCAGCAGCTTTCCATCCAGCTTCTCTTTTGCAGACTAAAATAACATCTTTAGGGTCATATTTTACAAAAAAGTCTATAGCTTCTCTTAATTTGTCGTCTATTAAATTTGTATTGATAATTGCAATTCCATCAGCTCTTCTTCTGTAAACAAAAGGTTTAAGGTGCGGAGTTATAACTTTAGTTCCGATATGTATTCCACATTTAACATAATCTTCAATTGGAACAAGAGTATCTTCTTTGTCCTTAGTTTTATTTGTTAACTTTTCTTTAAGATCTTCAGTTTTTACTTCAGAGCCTAATTGCTTAGCTCTTTCTAATAATTTTTCTTTTGCAGATTTTTTCTTTTCTTCAGTTTCTGTTTCTTCTTTCTTCTTCTTTGTTTTCTTTGGCTTTTCAGCTTCAGCTGTCTCTACTGTTTCCTTTGTTTCTTCCAAAGCTGTCTCTTCTTTATTTTCAGTTTTTTTCTTTGCCATTTTTATAATTAGTTCAGGAGTAAAAGCTACTCACTCAAGATTATGTTGGTCCGCGAGTGGACACGAAGCCCATCTCATAGGATTACAAAATCTTCAAATCGTAAGATTTGAAGAGTCAGAGATTTTATCTCTGAACCTTGGTTTTTGCACCTGATTAAGTATTTCTCTTAGAAATGGAGGGTATTTAAATCTTATCTTGGAATATTACTTCTTTCTCTAGATGTAATTTCTTTTTGAAACTGAACAGATAGAACAAATTTATTTCAATAAATTTTGTTCTATAGCAATCATTCTTTTCAGTTTCACTTCTCTTTCTTTTCCTATAACTCCTGTCTTGATAAATTCTGTCTGAAATCCGAATGCTAAATCTGCCAAAGCATAGTCCATAGTCTCTCCAGATCTATGGGACATTATTGTAACAATTTCATATTTCTTTGCCAACTCAACTAATTTTTTAATTTCAAGAAGTGATCCTGTTTGATTAGGTTTTACAATAATACTATTAACACTTCTTTTAACTAAAGACTGTTTTAATCTATCAACCTGACTTGCAATTAAATCATCTCCGACAACTAATGCTGGAATCATATCAATAATTTTTCTTCTTAAGTCAGCAAAACCTTCAAAATCTTCTTCATATAAAGGATCTTCAATATAGCCTATTTTATAATTTTCAACTAAATCTGCAATGTAATCAATTTGCTCATTCTTTTCTAAAACCTTTAAGGGATTCTTATAAATATAATTTTTTCCAGAAGAAAAACTAGACGAAGCAGCATCAACACCAATATCAACCCTTTCTTCAGAACTTTCTTCTAATTCATTTCTAGTAGAATCTAACATATCAATAACAGCTTCATTATTTAGAGAAGTTTTCCATCCATTTTCATCACTAAATCCAAACCTATTTTTTCTTGCTTCTAGTTTTTCACCTAAAATTCTATGTGCCTCACCCATAATAAAAACATTGTCTGCAAAATTTCTAGCTCTTGGAATAACTAAGAACTCCTGAAAATCGGGTTTAACTTTTAAGTCACTATGCAGTCCCCCCCCTATACAGTTTCCTACTGGGCATGGGAATCTTTTTGCTTTATCATTAATTATCTGCCATAATTCTTTTTTTTGTTCTACAGCAAGGGCTTTTAGTATTGCTGTCTCCAATGCAAAAAGAGTATTTGCTCCAATAAATTTTTTATCAGCAATTTTCTCTAATTCTCCAAGATCAGAAAATTGTTCAAAATTCATTGACTTTATTTTATCATTTAATTCAGTAACTTTTTTTATAGAATCATTAATATTCTTAACAAAAGCAGGAGTTTCATTTTTGCCCTTACTTTTTCCTGAAGGGGCAGAAGCAGAAAATCTTCCATAATTAGTCTTTACAGATACATCAATGGTGTCTTCTTTTCTAGAATCTGGAATTTTTCTTGCAACAATCTCTTTTATTTTCATTTTTTGTTTTCCTTCTTAAAATGAAAAGACTGAAATTTAATTTTCATAAATTTCTTTATCCTCTCTTTTTAAGATAATATCTATAGAAAAATTGAATTAATAAATATTATTGTTTTTTAAAAATAGAAAAATTAAATTTCTTCTTCACTAGAACTTTCTTCGCCTTCAAGTTCATCTTCAGGAGTAACTAATTCCATTATCTCTCCTTCTTCTTCAACTGTCTTTTCTTCCTCTTCTTCTTTCTTCTCAACTTCTTTATCTTCAGTTTTTTCTGTTTTTTCTCCCTCTTCTTTCTTCTCTTCAACTTCTCTCTTTAGTTTTGATTCTACTTTTTTTGGCATAGGCCTTTTAACAGTGATAGGTAGAACACCAGAATTAAATTCTATTTCAGCAATTCTTAACGGATCATATTTTACAGATTCTAATTTTTCTTTATCGATCTTAATTAATAATGGAGCATCCATTGCAATTTGTAGAGCTCTTGCTCCAAGGATCCTTGCAATTTCGTATTTTGTAAATTGGTTTTGCATTGTAAACACAGTAAAAATTGATTTTTAAATCTATTTAATTTGTTTTTTTACGACTTCTTCCACTTCTTCATACTTCTTTTCAGCCATTTCCAGTATTTTTAAAACTTCCTCTGGAGTTAAAGGTTCATCTTCGCCTCTCTGAAGTGAGTTAACATAAATTTTTCCTTTGCTTCTTGTCATAGCAACACTTAGTCTTGCTTCACTAGAATCTTCTTCTTCGCGTGTTGGATCAAATATTAAACTTTTTCCGACTTTATATGCAGTAAAATTTAGGCATACTTTTTCAGTTAATGGAATAGGATCTTTGGTATATTCGCCATATTTAATAGTATCAGTTTCTGCATCATACACCGGTAGTTTTGCACTCATTAAAGCAGCGACAGCAGCTAAAGAACATGCATCAATTAAACTTCCAGCATCATTAATAGAATACAAATCTAAGAATATGCTCCATACTTTTTCATCTTTTTTTATGCATAATTTCTTGAAATCTATAAACTTTGATTCTCTTATTCCTCTATCAATAATTCTAGCTAATTCTACTGCTTCTATTTTTGGTGGTCCTGGTTCATATCTTGGAGAAGATATTGGAAGTAGTTCTGCTGTTGTAACTAAAGTTCCTTCATCTTCATGATCAGTATAAGGTTCAGATGTAGCCATTTTAACTCCTGCAACAACAACAGTATCGCCTATAGTTACTCTTGCAGATCCTTCAGCATTTACGCTGATTCCTGTTTCTATCTTGATATCTCTAAATTCATCAAGCTTTCTTCCATCGAATCTTTTTCCTTCTTTAAGATTGTCAGCTATTCTTTTTTTCATTAATTTTGAGATTTCCATTTTTATTCCTGTCCTCCTGAAAATGGAAAGACTAAAATGTTAAATTTTTGGATTTCCATTTTATTTTTCCTCCATAACACTTGCTTTTAATGCCTGTTTTTGAATTTCATATAATTGTTGACATGCTTTTTGTCCCATTTCAATTGCTTCCTTTAATTGACTAGGTTGTATCTTTCCATCTAATTGTAGTAAACTTATTTTGCCAGATCTTGATAAGAATGCCATGGGGATATCAGTAGCACCTTCACCATCTTCATAATCTTCTTCTTCTTTGTCAACATCCATAACAATTTTATCATCAATCTTTCCAACAGCAACAGCACTGACCATTTCTTTCATAGGGATTCCTGCATGTGCTAAAGCCAAAGCAGCTGCATTTATTCCTGCGCATCTTGTTCCAGCATTAGCTTGCATTATTTGAATATGAACATCAATTACTGCACTTGGGAATGCTTCAAGGTCAATTACATTAGCCAAAGCCCATTCAGTTACTTTTGAAATTTCCTGACTTCTTCTGCTTGTTCCTGGTTTCTTTCTTTCAGGAACAGAAAATGAAAGCATATCATAATTGCATCTTAATACACATTTTTCTGGATTTTGTGAATGTTGTGGGTGCATAACCTTCGGTCCATAAACAGCAGCGATAGCAATTGTTTCTCCGAATCTGAACATTGCAGAACCATCAGCATTTTTGATTACGCCAACTTTTGCTTCTGTCTCTCTCATTTCATCAAACTTTCTTCCATCGAATCTTTTTGTATATGCCATTTTATTTCTTAGCTCTCCTTTCTTTTAAAAATTCTTGAACTTTTTCAGTTAAGCCTATAGCAAAACTTTTTTCAACAACAAATAGTATAGCTTCTTTAGCTCTTAGTTCATCCTCTAAATTATCTCCTCGTATCCAAACAACACCATTCTGTCCGACGATAATTTCACAGTTTGTTTCATCTTTAATTAACTTGATCATGCTTCCTTCTTTTCCAATTACTCTTGGTACTTTATTTGAGTTTATAAAAATTACAATTCCTTCTTCTAATTTTCCTAGTCCATTAAACTTTATTGATAAGTCTACTCCTTTTTGTTTAACTCCAACAATCTTGCAGGCCATCATATCGCCAATATCAAAGAATTCTTTTAAATCTCCTTTGATAAATCTTGGTGTCTCAACCAAGGGTAAAAATGAGCTGTATGGGCCTTTAATGTCAATAAGCCAGCCATTAAAAGTTACATCAGTTACAATTCCAATAACAACATTTCCAAATCTTGGCATATAAGTTCCAGAAAGAGGGATAACTTTTACAGCTCTTCCTCCGATGTCAACTAAACCAAATTTGCTAGCAATAATGTCATCTCCTTCTCTTCTTGTTCCGTCGCCAGGCAAGTAGTCTTTTCCAGAAACAATTACCTCTCCAGGTGTTACTACTTCTCTTTTAACTTCCTTAAGTTCAGTATTTTCAGTTGCTTCCATTTTATTTTTTTAATTTTTGAGTATTTAATAGTTTCTATTCCTTCAAATGGGTCTTGTTTTTCCTTCCCATTTGGAGGGCTTGAAAATCAAGGTCCTTTTGATTTTCACGAGCCCGAAAATTAGAAATTTTCGGGTAAAATCCCGTCGAGGTAACCTCAAGGGATTTTATTTTATTTCATCTCTTCTGCTATTGCAGACCCATGAGTAATTCCGTTAAGTTTGTCATAAAACTCCATCTGTAATCCAGCTGGTAGATTTATAATGCAAGAAAGATCGCCGTTATTTAACCATTCTTCCTTTTCTTTATATTCTTGCAATAAACTATATGCTTTTCCTGTATGAATAGCTGGAATTACTATTTTTAACCTTTTCGTTTCTATCTTAATTGGGATTATTGGCATAAGTTTTTTCAAAATTTCTGGAATTTGTTGATCTACTGGTCGATTATCGACGTTAACTCCTGCCTTTTTCATAGACTCTTCAATTCTTGTTGGAGTATGTGGTCTACCGGTTGTAGGATCCATTGCATTTTTAACTAAAAAATCAATTATCTGTTTTATCTTCATATCTTGTTCTTTCTTTCTATATTCCATTGGCAGTAATACTTCTCCGGTTTTTACAATTTTTTCAGCTGCTGCTCTTACGTCTTCAGTTCCAAAGCATTCTTTCAAATCAGCGTTAGAAACTCTTATTCCTTTTTTAGAATCAGAAAATATTTGATCAATTGCGAGTACATTTTCAATATTAACTGGCAATCCTTTTTTCATCTGTATTGCTTTGTCAACATCGACGAGAATCTCAAAATTTTTTCCCTTAACTTTTAATCTTGCTTCAACATTTGTCATTTTAATCCTACTTTGCTAACTTCTTCAAGTCCTCGTTCTCAACTTTAATTATTCTTTTTTCCCCAGTCTTGATATAAGCAACATCAAATCTATCAACTTCAAAATTTTTCCCAAGTAATTTCTTAAACATCTTAAATCCTAATTTTATAGCACCATCAATATCTAATTTATCGTCGTATTCTTCTCTCAGCATTTCTTTGATTCTTTCATCATTTTCTCCAATTGCAATAGCCTTATATGCAAAATAATTTCCAGTAACATCGCTTACATATAGCTTAGGTTTTACCTTATTTATTCCAGCAATTAGTATTGAAACTCCAAAAGGTCTTGCACCACCGTATTGGCTGAATGCTTGTTTAGTATTAGCTATTTCTTTTATTACACTTTCAATATCAATTTCGCTGTCATAGGTAACCTTATGTTGTTGAGAAATCACTTGTGCTCTTTCAATTAAAACTCTAGCATCAGACAAGATTCCTGCAGCACTTGCCATAACATGATTATCAACTTCATAAATTTTATTTGCAGATTCAGGGACTATAAGGCGATCTTTAGTTCTTCTATCAGCTATTATTACAACACCGTCTTTGCAGGTAAATCCAATACTTGCTGATCCAAGTCTTACAGTCTTCTCAGCATATTCAACCTGTAAAAGATGCCCGTCAGGAGAAAACATAGTTGCAGTTCTATCATATCCCATTACTTGATTCTGCATTTCCATTGGCATATCCATATTGTTTAAAAATTAGGTAATTTTCCCCCTGTTTAATGTAATATTTTATTTATGTTTGAAGGGTTTAAAAAGCTTTTGTAGCAATTTTTCATTTATCACAATTATTTTTATAAACCTGTCTCTTTTGTCCTCTTTATGACTATTCAATTGGAAAACATCTGTTCCGTAGGCTCACCCTCTAGGAAAGAAAAAGTAAACTATTCTATTCCTCCCGAGATTATATTTTTTAATGATAAAACTTATATCATTAGACATGATGAACTAAGAAATCTGGGTTTAGATCATGAAAAAGAGGTCACTTATTTATGTCAAGAAAAGGGCCTTGTAGACCCGGTTTTTTTTGAGAAAGCTTGTCATTATTGCAACAATGCACGTACAAATATGGGCGACCTTGTTATGCAGTCCCAAGGAATGGTTTTCATTCAAAATTGTGAAGACTTTGACTGGGGTTGCACTTATTCTCCAGATTTTAGAATTCAAATTGCAAAAGTTTTTAGGGAGGGGTCAGAAGGACCTATTTTTTATGCTTTAGATAATAGCCGATGTGCTTTTGAAGATTCTCTTATTTCTTATTTAGGAGAAAACAATCTTCTTTCTCATTATCAAACTACTCAAAGTTTTCCTCAATTTAGACCGATAGATAGCTTCGATAAAAATACCAAAATTCCTCAAGAATTTTTACTAACTTCTGTATTTCCAGAAGCTAGGCCTTTTAGGTTTATTAAACAGCTACTTCACACACCAAATTCCGGTTTAATTCTTTAATTTACTAATCCCACCACTTACTTTCTTTACTTTGATAAGCTTTCCATATGCTGCAAATGCTGCTCTTACCTTATCAACCTCTTCTCGGTTTATAGCAATAATCTTATCAGACATAAATTTAAACCCTAATTTAGAAAATCCCAATATTCCTAAGAATGTTAACAGGGCTTCTTCTATCTCTTTTCTTGATGCTTCAGTTTCAACTAAAAGATATCTCTTGTTTTCTCTCATGCTCGGTTTCAAGGATTTTTCAGTCATTTTCTTTTCCAGTCTACTTTTTCTTCAGTTTTCAATGATTTTTTGAAATGCTTAAAATGCAATATTGCAAAAATAATCAGTGCAATTAAAGCTGCAGTTACACAAACAACTATCACCGTTATATAACTTTTGTTTTCCTTAACTTCATTAGTTTCCTTAGTTTCTTCGCTAGTCTCATTTTTTGTTTCATTTATCGGGTGATAAATTACCATAGCCTCATGAATTTCTTTAATTGTAAAATTTGCTTTATTGTTTTTGATGTCATTCAATTTAATATTAAGATCATAAAAATTATCTTGATTTAATTCAAACTTCTTCTCTTCACTTAAGTTTAATATGAAAATTACTGTACTTCCATGTAAAGTCACATTTACCCTTTGATTCTCAATTTTATTGATTATCAGCAAATGTTCTTTTCCTAAGACTACAAATTTGATAGCTTCATTTCCTCCAATATCTTTAGTTATTCCTGTTTTTGTTTGCTCTTCTGTAAAGGTATAAGTCTTATTGCCACTACTTCCTCCACCGCCCCCACCACCTCCTCCGCCTCCAGAAGATCCTGAAGTAGTAACTGTTGGTGAATTAATAGTTAGACCTCTCGCACTAGAATTTCCCTCGTTTCCAGCCTCATCAGTGCAGTTTATCTGCCAAGAATAACCTCCCGGAGTTAATGTATATGAAATAGTATTTGTAGAATTATTTACCTCTGACTGATTTAACTGAATATTGCCTCCAATTATTAGCTTGCAGGAGCTTATATTAAGATTATCAGAAATATTAAATTTAAAGTTTAAACTTGTAGAACCACTTGTTTCAGAATACCCCTCTAGTGGTTCAATTAAGCTTATATTTGGGCTACTTTTATCAACCCTAAAAAATAGAATACTACTGTAATTATTATTTCCAGCAGAGTCATTGCAGTAAAAGCTGACATTATGATTTACTTCATCTATGCTGCTATTAACATAGCTAAAATTTTGATTCCCGCCCATAGAAACATTATTTTGTCCATCAAGTGAAAACTTGCATGCCCCAATTTCGTCTAAGGTTACATTAAATCTTGCAGCATTTTGCCAAGAGTTATTTAATGGAGAAAGAATATTCATATTTGGAGAAAGGGTATCATAAATTAAACTAGAATTGCTTTCAGAAAAACTTGATATCGACTGATTATTATAAACCTTACAATTCCAAGAGTAATTTCCATTTACACTAAACGTAAAATTAAATCTTGTTTCATTATTTAATCCAGTTAAATTTTTTGTAGAATTATAAATTAAATCCGTAGAATTCCATAAATTAAAGCTAACATTCGTAAGAAGATAGTTTGAAGAAGCATTGCATGTAAAATTTTGTTCTGCTTGATTTGTACTTGTTCCATTAATAGGAGAAATTGTTCTTGAAACTAAACTTGAAATAGAAAAACTAAAATTACTTATAGAATATCCGCAATTATTATTCAAGTCGCATGAATAACAATTCCATAAATAATTTCCAAAACTAATACTTGTAATATTCCAGTTAGATTCATTTATACCCCCATAAACACTTTTATTTGATTCATTATAAACCCCACTAGAGTTCCATATTCTTAATGTGACATTTTTTAATTGCAAGTCAGTAGTATTGCAGGAGAAACTTAAGTTTTGTGAAACAGTTTTAATACCATTTTCCGGAGATTTTAAAGTTACATTTGGAGAAACATCATCTAAATATAACACTGCAGAATAAATATTAACTCTTGAAAAATTTAATCCTGTTGCTGTATCTGGAATTCTTTTTCCAGTAACATTCAAGGCATTTTGAATCTGCATTGGAGTCAATATTCTTCCAGTCTGCAATCTATAAAATTCCCGTAAGATTGCAAAAGAAGCCGCAACCATTGGAGTAGCCATGCTAGTTCCTCCCTCTTCTTTATATCCTCTAAGCCAAGTTGAATTAATTAATGCCCCCGGAGCAACCAAGTCTAAGAGACTATTTCTATTAGCATGGCATACGATTTGATCTGCTGCAGTAGGGCTGTCAGTACAAGTCGTTCCCCAAGTTATTCCCCCAATATTCTTATCATAAACATCTCCTACAGAAGTAGCATTTTGTATGCATGCAGGGCTTGAAATTTGAGTTGTACTAGCATCATTTCCAGAAGCAACTATAACTGAAATATTTTTCCCAACAGCGTTGTTTATAACATCTCTTAATGCCGTCTGCCCTGCCTCATTATCACAATACCCGCTATAAGCTCCACCACCTAGGCTCATGCTTATTACTGAAATATTGTATTTCGTTGCATTATTAATGCACCATTCTATTGCAGAGATTAAATCATTATCATAAGCATTATCATCATCTCCGAAAATTTTTACTACCGCAAGTTTTGACTCTGGGGCAATTCCAGTTATTCCTCCACTTGCAGCAATTATTCCAGAAACATGAGTTCCATGACCCTCGCTGTCAGTAGCATTATCATCTTCTGCTAGCCCATTAGGACAGCAATTAGCTATCCTTGCTCCCTGTGCACTGCAATAACAATATTCAGCAATAACTTTTCCAGATAAATCTGGATGGCTGCTATTAACTCCTGTATCAATAACACAGACAGTTTCATCTTTTCCAGTTAGATTAACTCCAGAAATCTTTACTGGCCAAGTTTTTGTAGCATTTATTAGCGGAGCAGACTCCTGCAAAAATAATTTTTTAACTCCGACTCTCTCTATTTTTAATACTCGTTCATCATTAATTAACTGTTGAAGTTCTTCTTCGCTTACTTCTGCAGCAAAACCATTAAATGAAGAATATTTATTCTGTACCTTGTCAGACCCAATTTTATCTATAACTTCATCTCTTATTTCGCTTCCATTTTTTTCGGCACTATAAATTTTTCTTCCAAAAATATTGAACTCGGTAATGTTCTCTGAACTTTTAAGAAAAACTATAACACTAACACTTCCATTTTTCTGGCTTTCTTTAATTAAACTTGACTCAACCCGAGTTTCTTGTCCAGAAACAATTATTGAAATAAATAAAATTCCTAAGATTAAAAATAAGGACAGTAATCCTATTCCTCTTTTCATGTTAGCTTATATAATTTCCAGTTTTTAAACTCTCTTCTCAATCTTAATAGCAGTCGGTGCTTCTCCACCATGCCAAGTAAATCTGGGTCTGACTCTCATAGGATAGATTCTCTCAGAATTATCATCCAAAATAATTGCCGATCCCTTTAATGCAGGTAATTCATCAAAGTATCTCTTAATCGACTCAAACATATAAGACTGCATAATCTCATTCAAACTTTTAATATCTGGCATAGCAGTAACTCTGTGGCTAATTACAACATCTGCCTGAGTAATTGCATCTCTTGCCAAAGCTCCTGGTTGCTGTGTTGCCATAACTAAAGATAGGCCTGGCTGCCTTCCCTCTCTTAGCAGCTGTATCAGAGCATCACTTGCAGCAGTTTTTCCCATTTCTGGCAAAAATTCATGAACTTCATCAATAAATAACCAAACTAAAGGCATTTCTCTTTCTTGCTTAAATGAAAGATATTCAATACCATGCTGTACTGCCTGAATTTCTTCTTTTTTCCTTGCAAGCATTCTTTCATTAAATAATCTCCTGCAAATTAATCCAATTACTAAAGCACGAACATTAAATGCTCCAACAGAACTATACATACTTAAATCTAAAACCGAAGTTTTTGCTGCTTCAACTAATTCATCAATTTTTGTTGCATCCTTCCCAGAGAAAACTTTCCATGAATCAGCAGCTTCAAATAATCCAATTGCAGAATTTTTTACCTCTTGGCTTGAGGTAGTGTCTTTTTCAATTTCAGCTATAATATCTTTAATTTCAAATCTTTCACTTGCTTCTTTCATTTTAACTAAGATCCTTTCAATTAATATTGAAACAGGATCAGTAATTCCTAAGTTAAATGTCAGCACCCAGTCTTGTGCTTCAATTTCAGCAGGATTTATTGCAAATTTATAGTCAATTGGAATTCCTCTCTTTTCATAATCCTCAAAAAATCCAAATGGAATAAAAACTCTGACAGGAACATTTTTTGGTTTTAATTTCCAATCTTCAAGAAGTTCAGCCTCTTTTTTATTCTCATATTTCATTGTCCAGAAAATTCCCATAGTATCAAAAATCAGCCCTGCAATGTTCTCGCTTTCTTCTTTAGGTAAAGTCGCCAGTTCTTCAGCTATGACTCCCAAAGTAAATGATTTTCCACTCCCCCTCTTTCCAGCAACTAAAATTACATGGCTTCTTGCAATATCAAGATATAATGGATTGCTAAGAGAAGTATACTGCCCCATTTTTACAAAACCTTTTCCAATAAAGACTAGCCCCCGATTACCAAATCTCTTTTTATCGCTTTCATCTCTTCCTAGAATAATATCATATGGAATTTTTAGTCACCTTTTTATCTTAATACGATCCTTCTGGGGTTTTAATATTTAATGTAACTGATTTGCAAACTTGGATCAATTCAAGAATTAGCAGATCTTATTTAGACCAGTTTTCCCTGTAACTTTCTATCTTCATCTAGGGACCACAGAATTTCATGAAGTACTTTCCTGTTTGAAAAATTAATCCTTCTAATTTTTTCTTCAAACCTCTCATTTCCTACAATCGGTATGCCAAACTCAGCAATCTTTTCACTTACAGTATCTCCCTTTCCGATTCCATTTATAAACTGTTCAACTGAACGATATGTAATGTGAAGATTCATGCCTATTTTACGAGGATAGCAAGTATCATCAAAAGAGTAGTGGGTTATTCTTTCAACTGCTGGAGAGATATATTCATAATGACCATAACCCGGGAGATCATTAACTAATATCCTTTGTGGAATTATGAGTTTCTCTTGGGAAAAACCTTCTTTTAAAATAACCATAACATCAAAATCATTAGGAACTAATTTTCTGGGCAAGGTTATTGTTTTAGTTATCTTTGGACCAAAAATTAAATACTTTCTATGAGAAATTGTCTCAGTTATCTTTGGGAGAGTTTTAAACAAAACACTTCCATAGACAAGAATAGACTCTATATTTTGAGGGCAAATTTGTTCAGGAGGCATTTGGTCCTTAACAGATTCTAATCCCGCAGACAATCCAAATAATTTAGATAAATCTGCCCTTATTTGATCACGTTCATAATTGGGCCATGTCAAAGATAAGTCCCCCAGTTTACTATTTTTATAATGCTCTTCCATTGCAGTGATACTTAAATTCTTTTCCATAAAGTTTCTTATAATTTAACCTTTTTAAAGTCATCACTTACAAGTTTAAACAGAATTTAATAAATCCCAATTCGTTTATGAAAATAAAATGAATAACATCCTTTCAGACCTAAGAAAAGAACTTAACTCAAATATAGACTCACATACAAAAGAGACTGCCCAACATTTCTTTAAGGAAAAAGTTAAAGTTTATGGTATCAAAACCTCAATAGTAACAAAGATTTCTAAGAAATATTTTGATTTAATTAAAGATAAAAGTAAATCAGAGATATTTAACTTATGTGAAGAACTTTTTCAATCAGGTTATATGGAAGAATCATTCATAGCTTGTAACTGGGCATATGCAATTCATGAACAATTTGAAGAAAAAGACTTGCCTACATTTGAGACTTGGATTTCAAAATATATTAACAACTGGGCTTCTTGCGATACTCTTTGTAATCATACTCTTGGAGCATTCATAGATAAATTTCCAAAATATGTTGGTAATCTAAAGAAATGGGCTAAATCTGAAAATATTTGGATGAGGCGAGCTTCTGCAGTAACTCTGATTATTCCTGCAAAAAAAGGAAAATTTTTGAAAGACTCCTTTGAAATTGCAGACCTTCTCCTTACTGATAAAGAAGACTTAGTTCAGAAAGGATATGGTTGGTTGTTAAAAGAAGAAAGCCGACTTCATCAAAAAGAGGTTTTTGACTATGTTAATAAAAATAAGAAGACTATGCCTAGAACTGCATTAAGATATGCAATTGAAAAAATGCCTAAAGATCTGAAATCAAAAGCTATGGAAAAATAAAATAACGATATCTTTATAAAAATCAAATACCTGAATAAATTAGGTAAAACCTCATGAAAAAAATAATTAAAATCTCTGCTCAAATTATTCTTGCAGCATACATTATTTTTATTTCTGTCTTTGCTCTAGATTCTACTTCAGTCATAGGTTTCTTAATTCATATAATTCCTTCATTAATTCTATTAGTAGCCTTAATATTTTCCTTCAAAAAAGAGTTCATTTCTGGAATTTCTTTGATTATCCTAGGCGTAATTTTTCTTTTCTTTTTCAATACATATTCATTAGTTCAATTTTTTATGATTCCCTTTCCCCTATTTGTTATTGGGGCATTATTTCTTCTTAGTCAGAAGTATAAGAAGTAAATCAAAAGCTATTTAACTTCATTACTCGCTTCTTTTTTATGGGATATCAAGATAAAGAATTCGAAAATAAAAATTTCCAAAACCTAAACTTCACAAACGAAGATTTCTCAAGTTCTAAATTTATAGATTGTACCTTTGAAAACTGTAATTTATCCAATATAAAACTTACTGATACTCGATTTCAAAGTGTTCTGTTTAAATCCTGTAAACTTTTAGGCTTAGACTTCACAAAAGCTAACAAACTTATTCTAACTCCCAAATTTGAAGATTCCTTGATTTTAACCTGTAATTTTTCAGATCTTAATCTTAAGGAAACTACTTTTCTTAATTGTCAGATTCATGACTCAGATTTCACAAACTCAAATCTTAGTAAATGCAATTTTGAAAATTCAAATTTAAGGGGAAGCATATTCCAGAATTCAAATCTTAGTCAGGCCTCATTCAAAAATGCAAATGAGTATGATATAAATCCTGCTAATAATTTCTTAAGAAAAACAAAATTTTCTCTTCCAGATGCAGTTTCATTATTGAGAGCTTTTGATATAGAGTTAGACTGAACTTTCTCTCAAAAAACAATGTTTTATAAACCTTAAAATTTCAGCAATTTGATGAGCTTAGAAGAGACTATCAATTCAATAAAACAGACAGAGTTAAGCAATTTTTGCTTGAATGAATGTAAAAAACCTTGCTGTTCATTTTCTCCTAGAGTTATGTATCTTCCAATGTCAGAAGAAGAAGCATCTTTAATTTATCAAAACGAAGTAAAAAAATCTGCTTTGTTCAAAATTGCAGAATCTTTAGGAATAGCCGATTATACTTTTAAATTTTTATTTCAATTGGAGATGAGATCAAGACAAAATTGTGGAGAATTAGTTATCAATAAAAAGAACAAAACTTATACTATGATCAATACTACTTGTCCAAGATATGACCCTAAATCAAGAAAATGTACTATTCATGATTGCACTCGCCCAGAAGACTGTGGTGCCTTTCCAATATATCTTTCTCAAGAAAAAGGTCTTAGTTTAGAGAACCCCAATATTTTGAGAATCTCTCTAAAAAGTACAGTCATGCTAGATACAAGATGTGATTATATCAAGCATAATTGGAAAAATTTAGCTCAAAAAATGTATGAAACTAATTTTGAAGTGTTATCTAAACTACAGCCGCCATTTACGGTTATTTTTACTGGCCATAATAGAGTCATAAGGCATCCTTATCGACCAAAAATTGCAATTCCTAAAGTAGTTCAAATTTAACTTTGTTTTCAATTAAATTTATAAGCCCTCTTTTAATGCAATTTTCATGAAAGACCAAAATTTGGACAATTTGTTAATGGATCCCCGTATTTCTAATGACGTTAAGAGGTGTTTAATTGAGCATCATGCAGAAGAAGGAATAAGAAGGGAATCTGGATATTTTCTAACTCTTGCTGGGATTTTGCTCCTCGGGGCTGCAGCCTTTTTTTACTATTCATCTCAACCATCTTTAAGTCAAACATCGCCTATTCAGAACTATCAAATTTCAAAATAATCTTCTAAAACCCCGAAACATTTATAAATCCCCTATTTTTAAAATAAGTATTAATGTTAGTTATCATTAGAAGATTATTACTTTCACATTTCACACTCATTTTTTGAGTTGAATTAAAATAAGAGGATTAGCAATAGTTTCTAATGTTTAGAGTTAAAGACTCTTTACATTCAAGATAATATTCGGTCTAGCAGGAAGTAATCGAATTCTTTTGATAATTTAGGATATATAAAAATGGCAAAAGTATCACCAGTATCAATCAAATATATGGTTCATGCAAAGTTCGAAGCAGAAGGCATGGTAGAAAAACCAGATGTAATTGGAGCTCTATTCGGTCAGACAGAAGGCCTTCTTGGAAATGAATTAGAAATGCGTGAATTGCAAAAAGAAGGAAAAATTGGCAGAATAGAAGTAAAATTAGAATCAAAAGAGAGTAAGACTCTTGGGGATATTGAAGTTCCTTCAGCTTTAGATAAAGCAGAAACAACCTTAATTGCAGCTGCAATTGAAACTATTGAAAAAATAGGTCCAAGCAATGCAAAGATAACAATTGAAAGAATAGAAGATGTTCGTGAGAATAAGAGAGAATATATTCTTGAAAGAGCTAAAAAATTATTAGAAGCAATTGATGAAAAAATGCCTAAGACAAAGGAAATGTCTGCAAATCTTAAAACTCAGTCAAGAGAAGCAAAATTACAGGAAGTAGGAGAAGAGAAACTTCCAGCAGGAGATCTTTCTGGAAATGAAGTAATCGTAGTTGAAGGAAGAGCTGATGTTGTAAATCTTTTAAGAAACAATGTTAATAATGTTATTGGAATGAATGGGACAAATCTTCCTCGTTCTTTAAAAGAAATAATCAAAGACAAAGAAGTTACATTATTCACTGATGGAGACAGAGGAGGAGTTTTAATTGCAAGAAATGTTATTGACAATGCAAGAGTAGACTTCGTAGCAACAGCACCAGAAGGAAAAGAAGTTGAAGAATTAACAGACAAAGAAATTTTAATATCTTTAAGAAGAAAAATTCCTGTAGGAGAATTCATCAATAATCTAAGATTCAAGCGACCACCAATGAGATCTAGAGAATATGGTCGAGAAGACTTCAGAAGAGATGACAGAGAAGAAGCTCCTCTTGCTAAAAGGGACTTTAGTGATTCAGAAAGAAAAAAACTTACTGAAATGCTTAATGATATAGAAAATTCAAAAAAGATTATGTTGCTAAACTCAAATCTTGAAGAAATCGGAAGTGCTTCAGAAAGAACATTATTTTCAGGAATCAGCAGAGCAAATGGAAAAGTTGCAGTAATGGTTACAGACACAGCAACACTTTCAGTAATAAAAGCAGCTGAAAGAGAAAGAGTGCCAAGCATTGTTGCAAGAAATTTCAAATTCACTGGAGAAACCAGAGTAGATTTAATCAGCCTATAATTTTTCTCAAAATTCCTTTTTTCAAATAATTTAAAAACCTCTTATTCCTATTTTTATTATGGATTTGCTTAAAAGAGGCATGTTAATAACTATTCTTCTAGCTTTAGCAATAGTCGTACTAATTTTTATTTTTTATCCAAAAAATTGTGAGAATCTAACTTGTTTCAATTCAGCATTGCTAGATTGCAAGAAAGCTCATTTCATTTCTACAGAAACAGATTCAGTATTTGAATACAGAATCATTGGAAAATCTGGGAATACTTGCAGGACAGATGTAACCTTACTTCAACTATCTAGTGGAGAAATAGAAATGAAATCTCTCGAAGGAAAAAGCATGTCTTGTTTTACTTCTATCGGAAACACCCTAAAGCCAAATACAAATTTGGATAATTGTCATGGTCTTCTAAAAGAAGAAATGCAAAATATTCTTATTAAAAGAATGCACAGTTATATTCTAAGCAATCTTGGTGAAATCGGTAAAGAACTGGAAGAAGTTGTATAAATTAATTCTCAAAATTTTATTTTAAGAAAGGAGTATATTCGTAAGAACTGAATGGTGAAAATCCTATAAGAAATTATAAAAGTAGCGGGGGTGGGATTTGAAGTCTTCAGATTGTAAAATCTGAACGAGCCAGAAATGCGAAGTCATTTCTGGACATGCAAAATGTAAATTTTGTATGGTGAAAATCCCTTCCTTAAGAAAATAG
>Ga0172381_10002920_pt1 | contig 18439 bp, 16 predicted proteins | sample Leawel6488metaG_FD_119754 | JGI IMG/M metagenome (GOLD analysis project Ga0172381, IMG submission 119754) | Leachate microbial communities from a municipal landfill in Southern Ontario, Canada - Leachate well 64-88 metaG | ecosystem: Engineered > Solid waste > Landfill > Unclassified | place...
AAATTTTTGAGTTAGCAGCAATATATCACGACTGCTAATTCTTGTCAATAGGTCTATAGTAGTGAATGTGCTAAACTTAAATTATGAACAGAAAAAAACGGAATTTTTGGCTTTTACTGCTTAGTCTTTTATCTTTGAGTGGACTTATTTATATCGTTATTGTTTTTTCTCCGGATTCCCAACTGACAATTTACAATCTTCACTCCCCCATACTGCCTATTTTCTTTTCGTTATTTGTAATTTTCCTTTTTTCTTTCATTTCCTGCATTTTCCGGAGTTTCCGTAGCGGTGTACTTATTTCATTATTAACTGCAGTCTACCTTGTGCTCCGCATGCTTAATCTAGATAGCCCTTATTTTTTACTTCTTATACTCGCTCTTTTCATAAGTCTTGAGCTTTTCTTTAAAAAACACATCTAAACTGCTAGAATAGCTTCATGACCCATTCGATTATACTCAGGGTCATAGTGAGCAAAGCCGAACTATGAATAAATTTTATATTACAACTGCCATTGACTACGTCAACGACACTATTCATTTGGGGCATGCTTTTCAAAAAATTGCCGCAGATGTTTTGGCGCGTTATTACAGAATTACCATTGGAAAAGATAATGTTTTCTTCCTAACCGGAACTGACGAATATGGTCAAAAGGCAGAAAAAGCAGCTAAATTGCAAAATTTAACCCCTTCGGAATTAGTTAAAAAAATTTCCGATTCAGACCAAAAAGAACAGGATTTATTAAATATTTCTTACGATAGATTTATAAGAACTACCGATGCTGATCATGCAGAAGTTGTTAAGGAAATTTGGAATAGGGTGCAAAAAAGCGGAGATATTTATTCGGGAGAATATCAGGGATGTTATTGCGAAGGCTGCGAAGCTTATTATGTCAAAGAGGATTTGGTTAAAGGAAAATGCCCTGTTCATCCAACTCTGGAAATAAAAACAATTAAAGAACAAAATTATTTCTTCAGATGGACTAAATATAAAGATTTTTTAATTAAACATATTGAAAATAATCCTGATTTTATTTATCCAAAGCACCGCGCCAAAGAAATGCTCGAATTCGCTAAAAACATCAAGGATATCCCTATTTCAAGGGGTAATTTTACCTGGGGAATTCCTGTTCCAAATGATCCAAAACAAGTAATTTATGTTTGGTTTGATGCTTTGATAAATTATTTAACCGGAATAGGATTTTTGAAAGATAAAAAATTATTTGATAAATTCTGGCCCGCAGATATACATATTCTTGGTAAAGATAATCTCCGCTGGCATGCGCTTTTGTGGCCTGCAATGCTCAAATCTGCAGGAATTCCTCTTCCAAAAACTATTTTAGTTAATGGATTTCTAAACATTAATGGACAAAAAATCAGTAAATCTACCGGCAATGTAATCCGCCCAAGTGACTGGGTAAAAAAATATGGAGCTGACGCTGTCCGATATTATCTTTTGAGATATACCAGCTTAAATGATGACAGCGATATTTCCGAAGAAAAATTACTGCAAGCATATAATTCTGATTTGGCAAACGGCTTAGGAAACTTAGTAGCCAGAACAGCAAAGCTTTGTGAATTAAGTAATTATTCAAACAAGATTTCTCCCCAAACTTTTGCCGAATACGAACATGTTTACAAAGAGGACTTATTGGAGTACAAATTTAATCAAGCATTAGAAGCAATTTGGATAGAGATTGAAAGTCTCGACATAGAGATAAACAAACAAAAACCGTGGGAACTTGTTAAAATAGATTCTGAAATTAACAAATTGTATAAATATCTCGACAATTACATAATTGAGATTCTAAAAATTGGAGTTTTGCTTAAACCACTTCTCCCTAACGCTTCTGAAAAAATTGAGCAACAATTTAAAGGACCAAAAATTACTGCGGACAAACCTCTTTTCCCCAGAATGGTATAATAATTTTATGGTAGCTGCTCGGTTACTTGATAAGATAAAGAAGTATAAATTAATATTTCTCGTAACTGCACTAGTTCTTCTGTCTCTTGTTGCTATTTTCTATATCTTTCAATCATTAAAGCTTGGAACTCAAATTCTAAGCTTAACTAAATCCCTAAGTGAAACAAAAAAAGAATTAAGTGATTTAAAAAATCAGGACCAACTTAAAATCAATGAGCAATTAAAAATTGATATTAAGAAAATTCACGATGCATACAACGAAATCATAAAACCTTATGAACAAATACAGGATCTGAAAATTCAAAAACAAGATGTTAAAGATTTAGAAAAAACATATGCACAAATTTTAGAATATTTGTCTAGTCTAAATTACTCGTCGGGATCTGCTCTTCTGACACAACTTAAGAAAGATGTGGATAAAAAATACAGCACAATTGCATCCGTGCAGACAACATCAACTCAAACAGCAACTCAAAGTAATACTCCTCCGGGAAACGGATATAGCTTTCAAGCGGTCAAAACCGATAGTGGAACTTTCAATGTTGCCATAATTGCAGCTGATCTTAATTCAACCAGAGTTATTGTAGATACGGCATCCGATTCAGATTGCGCAAATAATTGCCCTGTCTCATCTCTGGGCGATTACGTTGCTAGAAGCGGAGCATATGCCGGCATAAACGGACCATTTTTCTGCCCTGCTGAATATCCAAGCTGCGCCGGAAAAACTAATTCTTTTGACACTCTTTTGATGAATAAAAACAAACATTATTTTAATTCCGATAATAATAAATATAGTACTATACCGCTAGTTTATTTCACGGGGAATACCATGGGAGTAAGAGGACAATCTCTAGAATGGGGCCGGGATACAAACGTTGACAGCGTTATAGCTAATTATCCTCTTTATATTTCGGGTGGAAATAACAATTGTGGCGGAAGCTCAGACGTAAAACTCACCAGCAAAGGAGCGAGAACTTTTGTGGCAAACAAGGGGAATTTTGCTTATATCGGAGTTATTTACAATGCAAGCTCTGCTGAAGCAGCAGCGGTATTAAAGACTTTAGGAATGGACAATGCTTTAGGACTAGATCAAGGCGGGTCAACAGCTCTTTGGTTTAACGGCTACAAAGCAGGTCCGGGCAGAAATATTCCCAGCGCTCTTCTTTTCGTCAGAAAATAGCTTGATTGCTGTTATAATAAAGCTATGATTGATGCGCATTGCCACTTGAATTTCCACTCTTTTGAAAAAGATTGCGATGAAGTTATTAACAATGCTTTCAAAGCCGGGGTCACAAAAATTATCAATGTCGGAACTAAAATAGATTCAAGCGAAAAAGCAATAGAGCTAGCACAAAGATATAACAATTTATATGCAACTGTTGGAATACATCCCCATCACGCAGATAAACTTGAAGAAAATTGGCTCGAAAAACTAGAGAATTTAGCTAAAAAACCAAAAGTCGTCGCCATTGGCGAAGTCGGACTTGATTATTTTAGCTACAAATCAAACGACATCGTTAGCCTAAAATTGCAAAAAGAAATATTTGCAAAACAAATTGAGTTGGCTTGCAAATTAAAATTGCCTTTACAAATTCATAACCGCCAGGCAGGCAAAGATATAATTGACATACTCTTAGATCATAAATCTTATCTCTTAAATCCACCCGGCGTATTTCATTGTTTTGCAGGATCTAGGGAATTCTTGAAATCCGCTCTAAATATGGGGTTTTATATCGGATTAGATGGCAATATAACCTATAATGGTTTGGCTCCGGGAGAAGATACCGACTTAAAAGAATTAGTAAGATATACCCCAATCGACAGAATCATTTTAGAAACAGACAGTCCCTTCTTAACCCCAATCCCTAAACGGGGTAGCAGAAATGTGCCTGAATATGTTATAATTACAGCCGAATTTGTAGCAAAATTAAAGGATACTACTTTTAAGGAAATTGAGGCAAAAACAACAGGAAATGCAATCAAACTTTTTAAGCTGTAATTCATTATTCTTTTCTTGCTATTTATTTTAAAAATATGACTAATTTTTTTCAAAAGATATTTGCACGATATCCAATAAAAACCAGACGAAGTTTGGAACTTCTTCCGGGAGTTGTCTCCTGGACATTAATTCTTTTTCCAATTTGGGGATCATTTTTTATACCCTATATTGTTGCCTATTTTGTTTTATTTTTCGATGTTTATTGGTTTTATAAATCCTTCTCTCTTGCAATAAATGCATATAATTCCTCTAAGAAGATTAAAATCGCAGAAAAAACTGACTGGCTAAAAAAATTAAAGAAACTACCAAACTATAATAAGGTTAAACATGTCGTATTTATTCCTAACTACAAAGAAAGCAGGGAAAAATTAAGAGAAACCATTCTGTCTCTTGCTTCTCAAACCTTACCCAGAAAACAAATTTTTGTTGTTTTAGGAATGGAAGAAAGAGAAAAAGACGGAGCTAGAAAAGCAAATGCTTTAATTAAAGAATTCAAAAAAACATTCGGCGGTATTTTTGCAACTTATCATCCCGACATAGAGGGTGAAGTTAAAGGGAAATCATCCAATGAATCCTTTGCTTCCAAAAAAGCTTACAGCAAGCTTATAAAAACAGGAGTTGTCGATATTAATTTTGCGACAGCATCTTCCGTAGATGCTGATTCTATTTTTGATAAGCAATATTTTTCTTATCTTTCTTACAAATTTTTAATTGATAATAAAAGATATAATAAATTCTGGCAATCAGCCAACGTTAATCACAATAATTTTTGGACTGTTCCTGCTCCAATCAGAATTATTGCTTTTTTTGGAAGCCTTTGGAGAACTGCTCTTCTTGTTCAAAAAGACCGTTTAATTACCAATTCCACCTACTCCCTTTCTTTTTCTCTTTTGAAAAAAATTGGATTTTGGGATACAGACGTAATTCCTGAAGACTATAGAATATTCTTTAAGGCATTTTATAAAATGCAAGGTAAAGTCTGGATTGAACCCATATTCTTAAAAACATCCATGGACGCTCCCTTGTCTTCGGGATATGTAAATAGTCTGAAAAATAAATATCATCAGGAAAGACGCTGGTCTTGGGGAGCATCTGATGATCAATTATATATAAAATGGTGGCTTACGGTCCCTAATGTTCCTTTTCTAAGAAAATCAATCATGCTCTTCAATGTCCTCCTGGAACATTTCTTATGGCCTGTAAACTGGTTCATAATAACTATTGCAGCAAATATTATTCCTTTTATAAACCCTGCTTTCCAAAGAACAACCCTTGGCTATAGCCTCTCGAGCATAGCCGGAATCATATTAACATCATGTTTCATATCTTTATTCGCAATGTTTATAATTGATTATCGAAATAGACCAAAAAATCCTTCTGTTTCCAAACTCAAAGAGCTTCTTCTTCCCCTTCAGTTTATTTTAATGCCGATCGTTGGATTCTTTCTCTCAGCTCTTCCCGCCTTAATCTCTCACACCCAATTAATCAGAGGGAAAAGACTGGAATACAAAGTGACAGAGAAGCTATAATCCTCTATACTAAAAGCATGAGAGTCTTAAAAGCGCTTCAAACCAGCAAACAATTTTGGTTTGTAACATTCACCACGTTTTTATTTTTTGTCTTAAGACTCCCTTCTCTTTTTGAACCATTGTGGTACGGTGATGAAGGAATATATCAAGTAATCGGAAATTCTCTTAATCACAATAAAATGCTTTATTCTCAAATATTTGACAATAAACCACCTCTTTTATATTGGATTTACGCAATTCTTCAATCCGATCAATTTGCCGTAAGACTTGCATCTCTTATTGTTGGTGCACTTGCCATCGTAATGTTTTTCTTTCTTTCAAAACATTTATTTAAAAAACCAAACAACAATAGCATCCCTTATCTGACAACGCTTATTTTTACATTGCTATTTGGATTACCACTGTTAGAAGGAAATATTGCCAACGCAGAAAATTTTATGTTGCTGCCAATTATTGCTTCTGCATTTTTATTGGTAAGCCGTAAAAAGTTTTTCGTTCCGGGTTTGCTTCTCGGAATTGCTTTTCTTATTAAAATTGTTGCAATTTTTGACTTAGCCGCTTTTCTTGTTTTTTGTTTTATTTTAAATTTTGATTCTCTAAAGAAAGAGCTCAAATTATCTTCAATAATTGCCGGCTTCCTGTTACCAATTTTTCTTGTAGGTTTATATTTTCTTTTCAATGAGGCTTTCCTGGATTTTATAAGAGCCACATTTGTCTCCAATATTTCTTACGTAAATTATCACAACAAAATAGGGACACTGCCCTCTTTGCTCTTTATAAAATTGTTTGCTCTGGGAACTTTTATTTCATATGTATTTATAAAAAGAAAACAAATTAATCCAAGCTCACTTTTTATTCTGACCTGGCTCGCATTCTCACTATTTAATGCATTCTTTTCCCAACGGCCATATACTCATTATCTTTTAGTTTTAATTCCAAGTCTTTCTCTTGTAGCGGGGCTCATTTTCTTTGATAAAAAATATCGAAAAATTATCGCAATTATATTTTTAATAACAATAATTATAGCCATAAAAGGATTTGGTATCCGATGGTCGAGTAAAAATTTTAATTATTATCAAAATTTTATTTCGTACGTAGCAGGCGGAAAAACAACTATCTCATATCAAGCATCTTTTGACCATAATACTCCATCAGATTATGAAATTGCGCGCTTTATTAAACCTAAACTTATCGGAAATGATACTATTTTCGTTTGGGGGAATAATGCTCAATTATATCAACTTGTTGAAGTAGTCGCTCCAACAAAATATATTGTCGCATACCACATAACAAACTATAAAGATGGAGAAATAACTACCCGACAGGGGATAGAAAAAGAAAAGCCGAAATTTATTGTAATTATGTCAAATAGCGGCCCCTTTCCTTTTCCTTTGGTAACTTATTCTAAAAAAATAGATATCAACAATGCCTCTATTTATGAAAAAACTCTTTAACAACATAAAAGATGACCGGACTATAATTTTTGCATCTTTTATAAATATCTTCCTTATAGCTGTTGCCATCATTTATATTTTATTTTTCTACGGAAAACTCCCTCCGCTTGTTCCGGTTTTCAATCAATTGCCGTGGGGAGAACAAAGATTGGGAGACACATTAACAATATTTATTCCTATTGGAGCATCTCTGTTAATTTTTGTTATAAATATATTTATAGGTAATTTCATTTACAAAAGCATTCCGCTAATCTCCCGCATGCTTGTTGCCATTAGCCTATTAGCTGGAATTCTAACTTTTATTCTTACTTTAAGAACTATTAGTTTATTAACTTAAAATGACAATATTTTTTCCTTTAATAATTGCCTTTCTTATAACAACTCTTATTACTCCTATATCTTTAGTCCTTATCAAAAAAATGGGGCTTCTTGATAATCCTAAAACACATAAGCATCCCGGAATAATTCATAAAGAAACAATTCCCAGAGGAGGAGGTATCCCTCTTTTTGCAGGAGTATTTCTCACAGGAATATTTTTTCTGCCCCTTACCAATGCTGTAATTGCACTTTTAACAGCTAGCTTCATCGCACTTTTAATCGGAATTCTCGATGACAAATATGATATTTCTCCTTACATTCGCTTTATTGGAAACATAGTTGTAGCGCTCATTGTTGTTAAAGCTGGCATTACTGTTCCTTTTATAACAAATCCTTTGGGGGGAATACTTTTTCTAAATTCAATAATTTTCTCTTTTAATCTTCTTGGAATACATCTTTCGGTTGCCCTATCAGACATTATTGCTATGCTCTGGATTATTTGGGTAATGAACATGCTGAACTGGAGCAAAGGAGTAGACGGTCAAATGCCAGGTATTGTTGCAATTTCTGCAATAACAATTGGCTTTCTTAGCTTAAGGTTTGCTGAATCAGATGCTTTCAGCAAAATAAGCGTTAATTTGTCTTTTATAATCGCGGGGGCATCTTTGGGATTCTTAATCTACAATTTTCATCCGGCAAAAATATTTCCAGGATATGGAGCAACTGCAATATATTTGCTTTTAAGCGCGGCGTCAATTCTCTCCGGAGCAAAATTAGCAACAGCTATTCTCGTTATGGGAGTTCCAATGATAGATGGACTTTTTACCATAATACGGCGTCTTTTGTCGGGACGCTCTCCTTTCTGGCATGATAAAAAACATCTCCATCATCTTCTTTTAAGTCTGGGGATGGGACAAAAACAGATTGCGTTGTTTTATTGGACAATCTCTGCTATATTAGGGGCACTTGCTTTAGTTTTGTCCAGTCGTGGAAAACTTTTTGCAATCATAATGCTTTTAATTGTCGTTGGAGGAACATTGCTTTTCTTACATCGCATATTAAATAAGACTTATGATAAAGATCGCTTATAATACCTTGCGTTTATTGAGACCAAGGCAATGGATAAAGAACGGAGCCATCTTCGCTGCGATAATGTTCTCGGGCGATTTGTTTAATTGGCAAATTTTCCAAAGAGTATTCTTTGCATTTTTAGTATTCTGCAGTCTTTCTTCCGCAAGCTATATTATTAATGATATTTTTGATATACAAAAAGACAGACTTCATCCGTTTAAAAGATTTAGGCCTCTCGCAAACAAAGCTCTGTCTGTAAATTTCGCCATAGGGATTGCGGTAACTTTAATAGCCATTTCCTTTTTGTTGGGACTTCTGGTCAATCCCGCATTTATTGCACTAGGTGTTATATATCTGGCTGTTCAACTTTTCTATTCAACTGTTTTAAAACCAATTGCAATTATAGATATTTTAGCCATAGCCATCGGATATATTTTAAGAGTTTATGCAGGAGAAGTAGCCGGAGGGGTTCATATTTCAGTTTGGCTTTTGTTAACAACCATATCTCTATCTCTCTTCTTAGCAGTTGGAAAAAGAAGATCGGAATTAACGCTTATTTCTCGAAATAAATCTGTAAATATTTCTGATATAAGAAGAACCTTATCTCATTATTCAGAAAGACTGCTGGATGTTTACGCATCTATTTTTGCAACGTCCACATTTGTATCCTATACTTTCTTCACTTTTCTGGAAAACCCACGCGGGTTTAATTTGGGACTAAGTGTATTGCTACCGGATTTTCTACCTGCTTTCTTTCAAAAAAAGTGGTTAATGATAACCATACTTCCCGTTGTTTATGGAATCATGCGTTATCTGCAAGATATTTATGAAAAACACGAAGGAGAAAGTCCCGACAGAGTTCTTACTTCAGACAAGCCTTTGCTCGCAGCAGTAATCATGTGGATTCTTCTTGTAATTTTTATAATTTACGCTGTTGGGCCGTAAAATTATCTTCTGGAAGCATATTGAGAGCTAATCCACCCCATTTTGCCACCGGCCAATCTTATTTTAAACCAATTCTCTTTTTCTTCTATTAAATTATATGAAGACCCTGGCTTTACTTGAGCTATTTCGGTCGAAGCAAGAGAACTGTCTTCCCTAACTCTTAAGAATCCTGTTGGTGTATCCAAAATTACCACAATCGTATCCGTTGCTGTGGGCGTAGGCGTTGCGGAAACAGAAGCCGCAGAAGAAGATAAATCGCTTTTTACCCCCAAAAATATCAAAGAATTAAGCTTAAAACCCGGGGCTGTTTTTACTTTTATTATTTTGTCTTTATACCCATTGCGCGTAATTCTAAGGTCATGATCTGATTCGCTAATTTGTTTCAAAAACAAAGGTGTTATCCCAACAGGATTACCGTCTAGAAAAACATTTGCTTTATCCGGCAAAGAAACCACCAAAATTTGAACATCCTTTTTGTCTTCAATTGGAGTTAGACTTATCACGCTTCCATCGCTACCGCCATTATCAATAAATGTTCTATCGACAGCCGTTAAGGTTGATTCGTTTATATTAATTTTTTCTTCAAATGGTCTAAAATTTCCCCCAACAGGAACGAGTTTGATGACATAATCCCCTGACGGCAACATATGCTCTAAATCACAAGCGCAAAAAGGAGTAGTTCCTATTAATTTGTCTTTTAAATAAACTCTGCTTGGAGGGATAGATGTTACTTGTAATGCTCCTTTTCCTGATCTTTTATTCAAAAAGAATAATAGGCCAAAAAAAATCAAAACCGCAATTAAAAGTGACAGAATAAGCAAAAAAAACTTCCTCATACATTCGGTAAACTCAGTATGATCCTGAGCAAGCTTGAAGGATCATGAAAATGTAAAATCATTATAACACGGGGCCTTCAAAACTTGAGGTCTAAAGCTAATAATCCATTCCGCCCATGCCGCCCGGCATTCCACCCGGCATTTGAGGTTCTTTTTTCTCAGGAAGATCTGTAATTAAAGTCTCTGTTGTAAGAATCATGGTTGCAATTGAAACAGCATTTTCCAATGCTAACCTTGTTACTTTAGCAGGATCTATAATTCCTGCTTCAACCATATTCACAAGCTTCATATCCATCACATCATAACCATAATTAAATTTATTGCCAGCTTTTGTTCCTTCATGAAATTTAATTTGTCTTACAATATCATTTATCCATAATTGATCTCTTCCTGTACTTTTTAATATGCTTATTAAAGGCGACAGCAATGCATTATAAAGAACCTGATGTCCCAAATTTTTATGTCGCGTTAACTCAAACATATCTTTCTTGGCTGGATTGTCTGAAGTCTCTATTTTTGTACTTCCTGTTACCAATACTTCTCTGGCTCTAAACAGAGCTATTCCCCCACCGGCAACTACACCCTCCTCAATTGCAGCTTTAGTTGCAGCCACAGCATCTATAACGCGTTCTTTTCTTTCTTTTAACTCTGTTTCTGTTGCTGCTCCGACATTAATTACTGCAACTCCGCCGGAAAGTTTAGCTAATCTTTCTTGTAACTTTTCTTTATCAAAATCCGAAGTTGATGTTTCAATTGCTTTTTTGATCTGGGCAATTCTTGCTGCAATTTTTGTTTTAACTCCCTTTCCGCCAATAATTCTAGAGTTTTCTTTATTCGCCCACACCCGATCAGCTCTACCACAGTCTTCGATAGTAACAGAGTCAAACTTCCGACCTGTATCATCTGAGATTACAGTTCCGCCGGTTAAAATTGCAATATCTTCCAGCATTTCTTTTCTCCTGTCTCCAAATCCCGGAGCTTTAATTGCCAAAGTATTAAATGTTCCTCTTAATTTATTTAAAACCAAAGTTGCCAATGCTTCTCCTTCTATCTCATCCGCGATGATTACTAAATTTTTGGAAACTTTAACTAAATTTTCCAAAAATGGAAGAAGCTCATTAAGAGCAGAGATTTTTTTATCAGTAATTAAAATATAAGGATCTTCAATTTCCGCTTCCATTCTATCGGAATTAGTTACCATATATGCAGAGGCATAACCCTTATCAAATTCCATTCCGTCCTTGTATTCAATTGACATTTCAAGCCCTTTTCCCTCTTCGACCGTAATCACACCATCTTTACCGACTTTATTAATGGCATCGGCAATTTTTTCGCCTATTTGCTCATTTTGTGCAGAAATTGTAGCAACTTTTTTTACATCATCGCCTTTAATGTCTGCTTTCAATCCTTTTAATGCTTTCAAAACTACTTTTGAAGCTTCATCTATTTCTTGTTTTAAAAGCATAGGATTGTACCCTCCATTAACTGCCAATATTCCCTGATCAACTATTTCTCTGGCAAGTATTGTTGCGGTTGTAGTACCATCTCCTGCAACGTCATTAGTCTTTGAAGCTGCTTCTTTTACTAATTGTGCTCCCATATTCTCGAATGGATCTGAAAGCTCAATTTCTTTAGCTACTGTTACTCCATCGTGAATTACGCTCGGGGCACCCCATTTTTTATCAAGAGCAACGTTTCTTCCTTTTGGACCAAGAGTTACAGCCACTGCATTTGCAAGCTGATTTACTCCTGCTATTAATTTCTCCCGCGCTTCTTGTCCGTATTTAATTTGTTTTGCCATATTATTCTGCAATTGCTAATATTTCGTCTTGACTAACCATTGTCCAATCTTCATTATTTACCTTTACTTCAGATCCTCCCCATTTTTTATACATCACTTTTTGGCCGACTTTTACAGAAACCGGAGCATATTTACCATCTGCTTTTAAATACCTTGGGCCTTCTTTAGTCTTCTCTATCGGTCCTGTTGCCATAACCAAACCTATCTGGGGTTTTTCTTTTGCGCTATCCGGTAAAATAATTCCGCTTGCAGTTTTGGCTTCTGCCTCTAAAGGCTTAACGAGAATATTGTCGAAAAGTGGTTTTATATTAAATTTCTTTACCATAAATAAATTAAAAAATTATCACTCAACGCTGATAACTGACAAAATATACAACAAAACCGAAAGTCTGTCAAGGCCTGTTGAAAAAGAAGTTGACATAGCTTACTTTTCTGTATACCATAAATTGAGAGGATTTTTATGTCCATGCTTTCGTCGTATAAGAAAATATTTTTATTGGGTTTTATCCTAACAATTCTTGTAGCAATCCCACTCACGGTATACACTGTTCAGCAACGTCAACAAACAGAAACTAAAGCAGCTCCATCTACTGTTCTCTCTGTTGAACCCGCTACGAGGACAATTGCCGAAGGAGATACCTTGGATTTAAATATTATGTTGAATCCGGGATCAAATCAGGTTTCCTTTGCAAAATTCGCTATTAATTTTGATCCAACAAAATTTACAGTAGTAAATGGACTCACACCGAATCCGGTTGGAAATACACTAACAAATATTATTGATGAAGCTCAAACAGATAGTACGGGCGGAAAGGTATCTATTTCTCTATCGATTGGATCTGACCCAACCAGAGCAGTAACTTCAACAACTAAAATTGCAACATTTAGAATTAAAGGTATTGCTGGTACATCCCCTACTTCTGCAAACATCACATTTGATACTGCTAATACGCAAATTTTGTCAATTGCTTCTTCTGACCAAACAAGTGAAAACGTATTGTCATCAACTAGCCCTGCAACAATAACTGTTACTTCAACGGCTGTAACCAGCGCACCAACATCAATGCCAACATCAGCACCCTCATCCGTTCCTTCAGGGCCTTACGTATCAACAATTCCGTCTCCAACGCCAACTTTAGTTCCTATTTGCTCCAGCTTGGATATTGATGGTTTAACAAATGGAATTGCTCCTTATGTACTTGTGTTTACTGCAACAGGAAGTGATCCAAATGGCATTATTAGCAAGGTCACTTTTAATTTTGGTGACTCTACTGAAGATTTAATTACAGGAGGAGGAATTGGAACAAGCTCTGTAAGCGCACAATTACATCACACCTACAATACCCCAGGCATTTATACTGCTTATGCAACTCTAACTGATAACGAAAACAACCTAAGTCTTCAGCAAGCTAACTGTGCCAAAACAATTACTATTACTGCTACGCAATCAGGTCAAATAATCACACCAATTCCAATCGCTCCTCCCGGAGATGAAAATACAATATTGAATCTTGGCATATTGGGAGTTATAATCACAATTATTGGCGGTGCCCTATTACTCCTCTAACTATTCTCCTCAATCATCGACAGAAGTGCCTCCTGAGGAATAGAAATTTTTGCATGTAAAATCATACGTGATTTTCCTTTTTTCTGTGCTTCCAATAGTTTATCTTTTCTCCTTCTGTCTCCTCCTGACATTTTAGCTAAAACATCTTTTCTAAAAGGCGGGATTTCTTCACGGGTTACAACGTTTCCATCCACAAGTCCTTGAATAATTTGCCTGAATTGTTGCCTTGGCAATGATTTCCTAAGCTTTTCCGCTTTTTTTCTCGCCACACCAATTGCCTCATCTTTATATGCAAGTTCAGATAAAATATCAATTGCGACATCGTTTACTTTTATTTCTATTTTTGTCAAATCAGCTTCCTTATAAGACGTTACTTCATAATCAAAACTTGCAAATCCTTCTGATGCTGATTTTAAATCAGAAGAAATTCCTCTTATAAACATACTAAAAGGCATATCATAAGACATAACTACATAGCTTTCGTGATAGCTTAAATCCAAAAGATTTCCCTTTCGGCTTTGGCATATACTCATAATTGCCCCAACGTAATCTTTTGGACTATAGATTATTAAGGTCATATATGGTTCAAGCATCGAACCGTCCTCTTTTTTGTCATACAAAACTTGAGGCATTGTCAGCAAAATATCAAGATTAAATTCCTGTTTTATTCTTTCCTTAACAATTTGTGCATGCAAAAGTCCCAAAAAACCCACTCTAAACCCAGATCCTAAATATGATGAATATTCTTCCGTATAAGTTAAGGCAGTATCATTCAAAGTCAATTTCGCGAGAGATTCTCTTAAATAAACAAAATCATTTGTATTCTTAGGATACATTCCGAAAAATATCATTGGTTTTGGAATTTTATATCCAGGCAATGGTTTTATATTTTCGGATTTAGCATTTTGACTTGAAGTTGTAACTGTATCCCCAACGCGCACTTTTCGAATATCTTTAATTCCCGTAATGATATAGCCAATTTCACCCGTAGATAATCCTCCTGAAGAAACTAAATGCGGAGAAAAATATCCTAAATCCGTAACTTCTGACTCGATATTATTCTGATAAAGCCTCACTTTTTCTCCTTTTAAAGACTGCCCATCCACTATCCTGACATAGGCAACTACTCCACGAAATTCATCGTATACAGCATCAAAAATTAAACCCCGTAGAGCTTTATCCTTTTCGCCCTTAGGGCTAGGAAGTCTTTTAACAACAGCCTCCAACAAATCTTCCACATTTTTACCTGTTTTTGCTGAAATATAAATTATTTCTTCAGACTTAAAACCAAAAGTTTCAATTAATTCCTTGCTTGTCATATCTACTTGTGCACTTGGTAGATCTATTTTGTTAACAACAGGAATCAAAACTAAATTCTGTTTTTTTGCTTCTCTAAAATGAGCAACAGTTTGAGCTTGAATTCCTTGGGTTGCATCTACCAAAAGTATTGCTCCTTCACAGGCAGCCAAAGTTCGGGAAACTTCATATGAAAAATCAACATGCCCCGGGGTATCAATAAGGTTTAAGCTGTAAGTCTGGGAATCTAAAATAAATTTCATTCTTACAGGAGCAAGCTTAATTGTTATTCCTCGTCGCCTGCTAATCGGATTTTGATCCAAAAACTGCTCCTGCATTTTATCTTTCTCAACAGTTCCCGTTATTTCCAAAAATCTATCTGCAAGAGTAGATTTGCCGTGATCAACATGAGCAATAATTGCAAAATTTCGTATTTGTGTCTGTAACATACCAACGTAGTATAGTGAGGAGAGGAAAATAAATCAATTTAACCACCCCAATTAAGGTTTTATACGGGCAGCTTCTATTGCCTCTTCGCTCCTGCCCAATACTTCTCTCCAGTTTCCAATCTTTTTAAAAATGAGCAAGAACGTTTTTGCCTCTTTAACATTAAGAAGCCAAGTTAGAAAAAGATAAAAAGAAAGTCCTATGAGACTCGAGATACCCGTAAGAAATATTAAGTTTATAGTACGTGTTGTATCAAAAACTAATTGATCTAAAAGCTTTATGGGAACATACAAAGCAATTCCTGTAAAGAAAGTTGCTATGAAAATTTTGAGCGGCGTAAAAAACAATAAAGCTTTGGGGAATCCGCCAATCCTTTTGCATAAAATTATAAAAAGTATTAATAATTGCAAAAGATTAGACAATGTAAATGCAAGCGCGATGCTTTGAATATCCATGTTTTGAATAATTACAAAATAATATCCTAAAACAATAAGAGATATTGTAGAAATAGTACTCGTTAAAAGAGGAATAAAAGAATTATGTAGGGCATAAAATGCACGATAGAAAAGCACTATTAAACCTTGAGCAAAAATGGAAATAGATAAAAATGCCAATATATGTCCAGTCAAAACTGTTGCCGGCCAATCAAATTTATCCGCTCCATAAATTAACCTAACAATAGGGATACGTAAAACAAGCATAACAACCGATATGGGAAAAATAAGATATAACATCTGATTGAAGCTCGTAATAAAAGTTATTTTGAAGTCTTCCAAATTGTTTTTTTCCCGAGAAAGGGCTGGAAATGCAGCCTGAGCAATGCTAATTCCAATTAACGAAACAGGGGCAAACATAAGTGTTTTTGCTGAATCAAAAAGCAAATTTGTACGACCCGGTTGGGCCATAAATGCAATAATTGCTGCAAGAACAATTGTGCCCAGCTGCTGTACGCCAACCTGAATAGTACGTGGCCACATAAGCATAAATACCTTATTTAATCCACGCGATTTAAGAAAATCAAACGAAGGAGTAAAAGAAAATCCAACTTTTTTAGCAAAGGGCAATTGAAGCGCTACAAAAATTGCAGCACCCAATATGATACCAAGCGGAACGGCATAAATTCCAAATTGCTGATGAAACAACAAGATACCAATTATTATCCCGACATTATAAAGCGCTACTGCTATCCCTGGAATAAAAAAATGATTATATGACTGAAGCAATGCGCTGAAAAATGTCCCTACAATATAAATTAATTGACCGATAACAATAATTCTCATTAGATTTACCATTAAATCCATGTCAGATCCTGAGAAATTTTGTCCGCCATTAAAAATAGCAAGAATTTGAGGAGCAAAAACAACAAGAACTAATGAGAAAATAGTAAAAACAAAAAGACCAACTACCAAAAGCGTCGAAGCCATCTTGTGCGCTTGTCCTTCCTCTCCTTTTGACAAATACTCTGAAAAAATAGGTATAAAAGCAGATGCTAATGCCGCAGCAATAGTCAGCTGGAAGATTGTATCAGGAAGTATTGATGCGTAATTATAAATACCTAAGATGTTGGACGGACCAAAAATAGAAAACAATAATCTCGTACGTAACAATCCCAAAATTTGGGATAAAATTACGGTCGCCATTATAATAAAAGCTGCAGAAAGAATGTTTGTTTGCCGGGCCAAAAGTACGCTGAAGCTTTTTTTCAAAAAATTCTGAACCATTATTTACTTTTACAGTATAGCATGCTAAAATAGCGCAATGCCAGTAATAAAAAGTGCCAAGAAAAAATTAAGAGTTGATAAAAAAAGAGAATCCGCCAATAAAAAAATGAGGGCTAATATTGATTTTGTTATCAAGAAAGCACAAAAAAGAGCAACTCCGGAAAATATAAAAATAGCTTTTAAAGCTATTGACAAGGGAGTAAAAAAAGATATTTTCCATAAAAATAAAGCTGCTCACATAAAATCGCGACTATCAAAGCTTATAAAAAAATCTGAATCTACAGTGCAACGTAAACCTGCAAAAACAGTCAAGACAAAAGTAGCCAAAAAAGTTAAAAAATAGCTTTGTAAATCTTTGACAAAAACCCCAAATTCCCCTAGACTAAATTTAGCATGCCTAACAATTCACCTTCTATAAATTTGGCAAAAAATAGACAGCTTCCTGTTGTTGATAGATTTCTAAATTGGGGGTTAACAGTAGGACGATTAATTATTATTATAACTGAAGTAATAGCAGTAATAGCTTTCATTTACCGCTTTTCTCTTGATGAAAGATTAATTGATCTGCATTCAGCGATAAAACAAAAACAAAATATGGTTTCTGCTTTAAAAAATGATGAGGCAAAATACAGAAACCTACAAGATCGTATTGCTTTGGCTTCAACCTTTTCTGTTAAAGCCGCTGCCTCCGATCAGGTTATAACAGACATAATTCATCTCGTTCCAAACCAAATAGAAGTTACAAATCTGCTTTTAAATAAAGGGCGTATGAATTTGGATATAAATGTACTCTCTATATCTTCATTGGAAGCTTTCGTGGAATCACTTAAAAATTATGAAAAAATAAAATCAATAAGCGTAGATAATATAGAAAATAGACCATCTGTTGGTCTTTCCGTTAATATTACAATCACTCTTAAATAAATATGCAAACTAACATCAAGAATGTAACAAAAAATAAAACCTTTCCATCTCTTACGTCTTTCCCATACTTAGCGTCTGAGAGAAGTCAAAAATTTTTTGGTGTAGTATTAACTCTTTTAGCTTTATCTTTTTTTGGATTTTTTGCAATAAAACCCACTATTTCAACAATTCTCAAACTACAAAAAGAAGTTTCTGACAGTCAAATTGTTCTAACCGGACTAGAAACCAAAATAAAGAATCTAAGTGAATTAAGAAAACAATACTTCAGCCTACAAAATGATTTAACGGTAATAACTAATGCCATAACAATATACCCTGATGCGCCGGTTCTCTTTGGACAGATACAATCTATTGCTCAAACATCAGAAATTGCAATAAAAAAACTCCAAAATTCTGAAGTAGAAATACTAAGAAGCAATAAGGGAACAAATAAGAAATTTTATTCCTATTCTTTTACTGTTGCAGGCTCTGGAACTTTTGAAAATATTTCCAAATTCTTACAAACCATTACGGATATGGAAAGGATTGTTAATATCGATTCTTTTTCTATGGAAAATTTAACCAGACAAGAAGATAAGCCTTTAGAATTTACTATTCAAGGGACTGCCTAT
>Ga0172381_10002921_pt1 | contig 18438 bp, 29 predicted proteins | sample Leawel6488metaG_FD_119754 | JGI IMG/M metagenome (GOLD analysis project Ga0172381, IMG submission 119754) | Leachate microbial communities from a municipal landfill in Southern Ontario, Canada - Leachate well 64-88 metaG | ecosystem: Engineered > Solid waste > Landfill > Unclassified | place...
GATCTACCGTTATCTATTGCAGCTTGGATAGCAACAGCGTTGTTAGCGGCGTTAGTAGTACCGTATGAAGTAGAGAACCCATTTTTATCTACACGATAGACAGAACCATCGTAAACATAGACTACCTGGTCATATTCAAATCTAAGTACTTCGAGGTCGCCGGTCTTGTTGAGTTTAGTCCAGCTATCAGAAGCGGTGAGATAATCGGATTCGATGACCCCGATAGCAGCATCAAGAAGAGTATCATTGGCATCAACATAAGCCTTCATTGAAGTATTAGCAGTGTCAACATACTGCTTGGTTGCAGCATCAGTATTGTTGACAGGCGTAGTAGTGTTGTAAAGAGCAAACCCGCCAAAATCTATCTGGCCAGTCATTGATCCACCAGTAGTAGGGAGACCACTACCCACGACATTATCATCAACATACTTCTTAGTAGAAACGTCAGTATCATTGACAGGAGTCGTGATATTCAGAATCCCGTTGCCATACATATCTATATTGCCTTTAACAGTATGACCAGGCAACGTATAAGCCATGCTAAGACCTATGACAAGTATAGGAATAAGAAAGTAAACGAGCTTCATGTTAGAACCACCCACTTAAACGCAGCGTCAGCCGCAAGAGTAACGCCGCCAACGAACCGCACTTTAAACTCTGTGTCACTAATGTCAGCTTCGGGAACCTCAATAGGTGCTTCGCATCCATCTGAGGGAGTAACCAAAACAGCAGTAGGAACGACCCCGAGAATATGAGACACGATCTCATCATTCTGACCGGCTGAAATAGTACCAGTCCCGGCGCTTAACGTAACAGTTGCAGAAGGATCTCTTTTCATCACTTTTCACCTCTGTAAGATAACCATGAGCATAAAGCCGCAGATCATCGCCAGATTGAGGAGTACAGAACTTAGCATATAGCCGCTGACCAGGGAGGACAATAACCGGATACTCAGCATTACAAGAAGTCTTGAGAGGAAACGGTCCCTTCTGGCTTCTAATAGGAATATAAGCCCTGCCATCTACTATGCCTATTTCAAGGCGCGTACCAATGCCATGCGAATTATCAAAAGCAGCAATCGACATACAAGTGAACTGCTTGCTGCGCGGTATAGAATCAGTCTCCAAGTAAGTATCAACAGCAGAACCGGCTATTGCACCAGCTTCAAGAATAAAAGGTTCACGGCCTCTCATGCTCCACATCCTCATAGAAGCCGTGAGCACTTATGATAAGGTGATCGCCTTCCGTAGGAGTCAAGAACTTAGCATAAAAACGCTGCCCCTGGCGAAGCATCGACGGCCAATAAATAGTATGGCTAGTATCTGCCGGAAAGTTACCAGGAGTCGAGTCAATGGGGATCTGCCTTGTACCATCCATAACACCTATTTCGATCAGAGTAGCTATCGCACTTGTTTCGTCCATCGCCATTACACTAAGTGCCGTAAAGATTGCCTCAGGCTTAACGGACTCCGTAGTGATAACAGTCTCAGCAGCACTAGAAGCAATGCCAGAACCGACAAGTATTGCGGGTATCATAAAAAGCTCCTAGGGCTATGAAGCCCTAGTAACCAAATACCTCTTCTGCGATAAGCGCAAGAGTCGCGCCAGCTCCTCCTTGGGTGAGCTTGACCTCTGCTGTTTTGAGGTCTGAGGGGCTAAGTGCTCCTTCAAGCGTATCGGGATCTGCGAAGGGGAATCGAAGGAAGCCATGAATATCACCTACTAAACGCAAATCTAGCTTCTTACCACTCATGGCAGACGTTACAAGAGTGCCAGTACCTGTGCCGGTAATGGTCTGGGCAGTCAGAGTATGCCTATTACCGGTTATGGTAGAAACGGCTGCGGTTTCAACTACGGCGTTGGTTGTCATCTATGATCACGCTCCTACCGTCATGCTGCGAGCCAAGGCCTGAGCAGACACGGTATTGGCTACGTGCGCATCCTTATAGCCTGCATTCGAGGCATAGAGGATATAGCTCTCTTCCTTGACTTCAAGGTCACAGTTCTGCATCTGCTGGAAGTTGTACCACTTACCATCTACCCACCGGGTAGAGAAGTTGTCTTTACCGATTACGATATCAGTGATATCAGTTGCTTCAGCTACGTTATCCTCAAGAGCAGACACGTTGACAGCCAGAACGGGATTACTGGACGGAAGAGACTGCACTTCATCACCAGAGGCTACAGAGGTACCATTCCAGAACTCTCTAAGTCCCATCATGCCACGGAAAGCAGGCCGTGAGGCGTAAGGGAACTGATGAGCTACGACAGTGATCGTGAAAGTAGCTGTGGTAAACGTGGTAACAGCCGCAGCACCCCAGACAGTAGCATCATAGTCTATCTGAAGCTGGACATTGTTGAACCTATCGAGATTCAGACCGAAGAGAGGATCGCCGAGGTAACGGCCAAACTGCATACGGAACCAGACTTCTTGGACAGCACTGCCGGACTCGTCGAACGAAGCGGGCATAGGCCTACCGTTCTTCATCCAGTGCTGGCGATACATATCCTGACCCTTGATATGATACCTGTAGTCATTGCCGTTCATGACAAGAGACAGGTGCTTGATGATATCAAGGATATCGAGATTAACGGCGCTCGTGCTACCGTTAGTTATTCGGATTCCAATATCCAAAGCAGAGTAAGCACCGCTCTTAGGAAGATCCTTCCTAAAGAGCGCGGTGTCGGAAGACTGTGCTTCCCTGGACATTAGAACAGCCTGTTCTAATCTTACCATAGATTACACCTACCTGTTCTTGGGAGAAGCATTGATAGCAGCCTGTACAATGGGCTTGACACGGTTGTCGATGTTGGACATAGCATCACCAGTTCTAGCAGGCAGATTGACCGCCCGGAGAGCTTCAGCAATAGGCTCATAGTTGGCGGCCTGCTTCTGTGCGCCGGCCTGCATACCAGAGGCAATGCGCTGAGATCCTACTTGAGAGGCTTTGGACTTCCAATCATTGTCTGTAACTTTGGCAAGACTATTAGCCCTGCGCCTAAGCACATTCTGATCCTGCATCCTCTGCTCATAGAGAGCCTGACCATCAAGAGCGCTCTTCTGCCAGCCTTGAGTAGCCTCAACGCCTGCTTTATAGGCAGCAGGAACGCCACCAATAGATCTTTCATAGGCAGCTCTACGAGTTGCCTGATCGGGTACTTGAACCATGTTTCGATATCTCCTAGCGCCGAATCGTATAGAAAGCCCGTAGAATGCTCATAGAACGAGGCAGAGACAGGAAGAGATAATTACAGCCTCAGAGCATTTTATAGACCATTTCAACGACTTGGTACAGCTACAGAGATATCCTAAGAGCAGAGTATAACCAGTTATAGACCGGAGCAGAATATAGAGGCAATAAGAAAGGCTATAAAGAACTGAGCATAATTAAAGTACCGTCCCCCAGGGACAGGAAGAAATGAAAATGGTTGAAACTGAAATAGTCAATTCTTCTGTGCAAGAAGTAAGTACAGCAGTGATAAGCACATTGATAGCCGCAGGGCTAATAGATCCAAAGAAGAAGGAAAAGAAAGCGAGAGTAAATTGGGAAAGGTTACTCGCGTATGAGTATGTAGAGAAGTTCTACGCCGAAACACCGCATTGGTTTAGAATCGAGGTAGGGCCAATGCCAAAAGGAGAGACTAACCCTATTTACTCTAAGACAAGACGGTGGGCTGATTGTGTACTTAGAATGCCTGACCATATGCTATGCATCGAGTTCAAGATGAAAGCAGAACCAAACGTGGTGAGTCAGCTTGTGCATTATGCGGAATTAGTACCGCAGACACCGATATTCAAGAAATACTCACAGATACCAGTTAAGATTAAGGTAGTGTGCGCGATGATAGACGACATCACACACAAGTTCATAGAAGAGCAAGGAATCGACGTAGAAATCTACAAGCCAAGCAACTACGAAGCATGGTATCAACAGGTAATGCTAAAAAAGTACTAAAAAGAGTTAATGGCGGTTTAATGTCTTTCTGTACTCTTTTTTAGCCTCCCAAGCTATGTGGGGGTCATAGCCCCACTTCTTGATGTAAGCCTCTGTGCTGTACTGAGTCCCATTGCCATCTACCCAGATGGTAGGTCCAACGATAGGCCGAATACAGCCAGCGGGGATCATGGCAACATAGTCAGGCAATGCGACGCACTCAAGCCAATCTTCTTTAGTTTTAGGTATTTCGGTCATGTTTACTCCTACGAATAAAAAGGACGATCTGATATTTGAATCCAATGGTCACGAATATACGACCACACGCAATAGTCACTACCGAGAGCAGTAATAATCATACCATCGCGTGTAGTATAAGATATCCGAGGATCAGACACAATGACGCCACCAAGACAGCACCAGTAATTATTTACGACATCATAGAGCAATAAGCTGTCATTAAGAGCCCTGGCAACAAAATAGACATCACCATTGGGGAGAACCTGATAATCAACGGAACCGACTATCTCATGTCCTATGAACGGTGACGACGACGAGATAGGTATCAAGATGCACAAACAACACAACAGACACAACAACGACCGCATAAGAAATCACCTACACCCAAGGGAATATCTGCTCTTTAACAAAGTTGCCGAGCTTTCCTATGGAAGCTTGATCTAATGGCTGTTCGAGGCTGAAAAGCCTTTCTGATGTTCCATCGTCTTTGACGAAACCGAAGCTAAGGTATAGTTTCATGACAAACACCTAGATACTCGTGTAGTTCATACATAAAAACATCATCGAAGTTATACTTTCCTGCCGACTTAACACAGCGAGGAAACTTAATCAATGTGTTAAACGTAAGACCAACATCACCACCCTGGAAACAAGCAATACAGAAACCAAAAGGAACACAGAAGCAAGTAGTTCGTTTTCCTTCTGTAGCACGAAGCTCAACCAAGAGCAAACCATGACGACCAGACAAAGACAACCAATTATTTTCTCTTTCAAGCTGATGCACTCCTTTTACGGTACTGAAATGCTGCTTAAAATAAATGCTATTAACGGTTTTTGGATCAATGCTTTTGCATTCAATAGCAAAATAGAAAGAGCGGTCTTCGCTATCGACGAGAACATCAAAAAGCTGAGGTTGATAACGAGTCTGCAAGTGCCTGTAGGCTATGAGCTTGGTATCATAGTTGGACGCATAGTTATTAAATGCGTGAACAATAGACCGCTCAAAGTCTTGGCCGGTCAAGGAGAACCACCAGGATAATCCATGCGGAGAAGTTGACCAATCAAAGAACGATAATAACGCTCTTTTTCGGGAGTCTGCCGTCTTACAGTAGTCCAGAGATGATTATTGCATTCTTGATACAACAACAAGACGAGAACATCACCAGACTTAGGCAAAGAATAACGAGAACCGTCTGTAGTGGTTGTATCATATAGAATGAACGACTCAGACAATGAACGAACCGGAACAGTAAACACCCCAAGCAATATCGAAGGATCATCATCGGGTGGAAACTTATTGTATTCATGACTAAATTTAATAGACTTCATTCATTTCTCCTGATTACAGACACCCAAGAACTCCTTAAGGAGCTTCTTGGCTTGTGGACAGACTAAGATATGCTCAAAGTCACACATGCCTTTAGCAAAGCTGATAAAAGGCCATTCAAGGCAGTTCTGAGGCTTAAAGTCGTTGATGAGGCAAAGACCAGTCATCTTGTCTTGATAGAAGCAGGGCGAAGTTAGGACTATTCGATAATCAGCGCCATGGACTTCGCATGGTTCTATAGGAATGCGCTGGCGATCCACAGGAGAACACCCAAGATTAACAGCAATGCGGCAAACATCGGCATCACTAAGCAACGGATTGCCACCGATTCGACAACATTTTCCACATTGATGACACTCGAAGATATCTTGGAGTGCTTGCAGCTCGGGAGACACGTTAAACGAGTGAATGACATCAGAATTGGATTTATCACTCACTGAGTACCACCTTCGCCATAAAAGCGGATGTACTGACAGATCTTTATCTCTTCTTTTAAGTTGCCAAAGCCATTGGTAGTCAGCACTTGCAGACCACCAATAAGACCGTCGAGTTCTTCTTTGGACATCATCGCAACACCCACTTAAGAGCCGCATACCAGCCAGCGAAAAAAGATCCAGTCAATATTCCGTCTCTTAAAACCCTAGACATCTCTTCTTTAATTTCTTCTTCGGACTTCATTGTATCACCGCTGAGAGTGCTTCAATAACACTCATGTACCCGTTAAATGAAGAAACATAAACGGCAAAAGCACCACAACGAGAAGAACGATTAGCAAGCATGGCATCATAGGCGACACAACGAGCCATGCGCTCGTTTTCCTTTATCATATCCTTAATTTCTTCTTCGGACTTCATCTTAACACCTCTTCGATGAGCGGAGCAGAGCGAAGCGATAGGCGGAGAGAACACAATGAAATGGAACGGAAATAGTGAGAGTTTACCCGTATAGCCCCTTGGTCTCCCTGCCTTTTCCCAGGCAGGAGGTTTAGGTCACGCGAAAGAGGAGGCTTGAGCGGCCACTTTGCAAACCGCTCAAGGTATTCCTGAAGGACGTGGCCGACATCACGACCGAAACGTAGCTTTGTACCTAGAAGGATAAAAGGTCTGTGGTCGATTGTAAAAGAGTTCACGAAGTGGCTCTGAAGAGTTTAAAGTGTATTTCATGGAGACGACCGGATTTTTACCGATTCAGAGATTACGCGCGATCCTCTGTTTTCTTGAAACTAGCAAGGTCCAAGGAAGGTACAGACCATTCCATCCCCAAAGACAAAGAGAAGAACAATCGGATTTAAACCTATCCCAAGTCTTCGAATTAGAGACTTTTCTTAAGGAGGCATAATTACTCACAGAACGGACAAATCAATGAAATTCAACGCCCTGGTAAAGCTACAGAGGCATTCAAAGAGAACCGTTCGGTTGGAAAGACTGAAGCAAAGATTAACTCGAACTGAAGCAAAGCTTTACTAGTAATCTTTTACGGCCAGCGGGCCGAATTGCGGAAACCACGCGGTTTCCGAACCTTCCTGCAGGGAGGCGCCCGCTGAGCAGCGCGGGCGGTCGGGAACCGTCGCGGTTCCCGAACCCTCCCCGGCCTCGCGGCGCGGTGGGAGCCCCTTCGGCTCCCACACCCTCCCCGCTCTCAGCTACCCGGGAAGTGCAGGCAGGGCGACGCAGGGCGCGCAGCAGACCCACCGCAGCACGTAGGACCGCGCACCGCTAACTTACGGCCCGCCCCTCCTCGACCCGTGGGGTCCGCTGACCCCACACCAAAACGGCGGCGCCGCCTACGACGCGGGGCCCACCGGGGCGGGACGCTCTGCGGAGCACCCCGCTCACGGTCCCCCCGACGAACGCTCTCCCTCGCCCGCGAGGAAGAGCTACGAGGCTCTGCACCCAGGCCTAAAGGCCAGGGATTGAGCCAGAAAGCGCCTCGGCGAAGGCAGAGCCTCCGCCCACGGCGCAAGCAGCGCAGCGACCGCCTAAAGCGGTGCCCGCTGCGCTGGGCTGGCGTTGCCAGCCCGGAAAGAACGCTCCGCGCCAGCCAAAGGCAGGCGCAGGAGCTAAAGATAGAAAGTAAGTAAGAGAGGAGAGAATAAGCAAAGAAGCATAGAGAGAGAAAGCAAAAAAGGTTCCTAGTAAAGCTTTAGTGAACCTAAAAAAGAAGTAAAACAGATCCTTAAAAGTAAATAAAGCAGCACATAGAGACATAGTACAGCTATTAAACCTAATAGGGGCTGCCGGGTAAACTCAGTTCTTCGCTTCGCTCAGAACCTCGTTATCTTACTTACTAAGTAAGCTAAGCATATAGTAAGCATAGTACTACTATAGAGTGTACCTAGTATAGCTATAGTAAGTAACGACGAGCGAAGCGAGGAGTTTACCCGGAAGCCCCTGAGAGGTTTAGTATTAGGGTGCATTAATCAGTAAACATAGCACTTACTTAACCGCCAAGATTAGCATTATCTAATAGTCATCGCCAGCCACGCAAGGCAGCTCACTAACCAGACTGTTAAGCGATAAAGGCGGCGGCGCTGCGGCGCTACCCTACGGCGCCGCCATTATCACTTAACAGTCCTAAAATGTTAGTGGCTGCCTTGAGAAAGTGGCTGGGCGACGGACTCATTACACGATAATGCTAAAAGGGCGGTTAGTGTTGCGTAAGCGACTTCAGGATGCACAGGAGACAAGAAAAATAAGTACGCTTCGCTGAGAGAGAACGGGGACTCTGGATCTATTGCCGATAATGCTGTGCATGGCGGCTAAAACGGGAGTGCTGTAAGGGGCCGGGCCTGGTGGAGTAGAAGAACTTATGAGACTTCGCTGAGGGATCAGCAACCTCGCGCAATCCAGGCCCAACAGATAACAGATAGACATAGAAAGTATATAAGCTAATCGATTGTGCGGCAGAGAGCAAGACCATCGACCACAAGGTATATATGTGGTCGATGCCTATCTAAGTATATCCCCTGCGGGGCAGGAGATAGGGGCAAGATGATCATGGAAGACAATATTAGAATATGTCAACTCTACGGCATGGATAGCGGTTACATCTACGATAATAACGGTATTGTGGTAGGCGTAGAGGATGATTCAGGCAGACGGATATTATGTAAAGACTGCCAAGGATGCACAGAGTAAGGGCAGAGAGATCATGACATTAGAAATACACAATGGCATAGCAGAAATACCGTCATCACGAAAGAGAGGAGTACGATATCAAGTATCGTACTCACATCTGTTCAAGAGATGGATGTGTAATTGTCCAGACTTCAGATATAGACGTATGGACGATATGACTAACTGTAAGCACATTGATTATTATCTAAACTTACTAGAAACCGCAAGCACGGAGGAATTAGAGAATGTCGTCATATACAATTAGAGAATTGGTAATACAAGAGCGACGGCTACAGAATTTTAAGCTCTCAAAGTATCCAGACACAACGGAGAGCGAGAGACGGCTAAGAACGGAGGTAAGGGTATTCATACTGGCCCTTGATTACATCTTGGAGGCAGGAAAAGATGGTAAAGACAACGAAGACTAAGGCAAAGACTGAAGACAAGTTTATCCGTTGCACTCCTGCAACGGCAAAGAAGCTGTACAAGCTTGCGGAGAAGCTCTTCAAAGGCGACGAGGAAAACCTGAGAGCACGCGGTGTAAACAAGCCGAGCGTAAAGTACGCAATCGACCATGTAATGACAACATATGAGAACACGGTAGGAGGCAAATAAGATGAGTTGGAAAGCAGACGCCAAGAAAGTGGCGGCGGGTAAGTGGATTAGATTCGACAGCGCAACGCCACAACATACACTCATATTTGTAGGAGAGCCCAAGAAAGTAGAAAAGGAGAGTACTCTACCCGGATCGAAAGGAGAGATATACTTCCAAATGTCATTTCCGGTAGAGGAAGACGGTGAAGCAAAGATCCTAGAGCCCAACAAGAGCCTACTAACACAGCTCATAGAGGAAGACGATGAGGAAGACATCATCGGCGCAGAGTTCCTAATCAAATGCCTGAATCCTGAAAAGAAAACTCAGTGGAAGATAAGACGCATAGTCTCAGGCCTAAGCGCCATAAAGCCCAAGCCGGCCCAGGCCAAGGCAGCGGAGCCAGAAGAGCCGGAACCGGAAGCAATACCGGAAGCAGAAGAGCAAGACAAGAAAGCCAAGGAGAAATTCAAGAAGGAGGTGCAGAAGAGAGCTAGGAAGGTGAAGAAACAGGAAGAAGCAGCTAAGGAGGCTGAAGGAAACGACGAGCCTATCAGAGAGTCAGAAGAGGCAGAGTAAGCTTCGGAAGGACAAATGGATAAAGGCAGAGAAGCCGTTTTACTCTGCCTGCCTGACATGCTCGCTTTCATGCGAGCAGACGATAGCCAGAGAGGCGACTAGCTACTCAATACCAACATGCCCAAAGAGAGAGAAGGGAAGTGAGTTCTTTCCGTACAAGATTGCGGAAATGAGACAAACGGCAGAAAGGAGTGGAAATAATGTACGTCAACGAAATATTAAACATGTCAACGGAAGAGTTTGATCGATTGGAAACAGAACTAGCTAAAAGATTAGATGGTAAGGACGTTAGGACAGGCATGATGCCATTAATCAGCCAACTAGAGACGGAAGATAGACCAATCAAAGAGAAAATCGCAATGGCATTTGTGGCCGGGATAGTGATTAACGCATGAGCAAGAAAACTGAGGTGTTGAAAACATCGGATCTGATGGGAGAATGGAGAATAAGAGGCAAGTCCGGAGCGGCATACGTAGGCAGAGTATCAGCGTACTTTGATAATGCTCTGATAATAGACCAGGTCAACGGCGAGAAGACGATTCTCTTCCTAGATGCAATAGAAAGCATGTTTGAGGGAATCATAAGTCAAAAGATGGAAGTGGAACTGAAAGAGCAAGAGAAAGAAAAAGAGGTGGAGTAAATGCAGGTAAAAATAACAGTGTCACAGCCGGGAGGCAAGACAGGAAATAGCTTTAGTCAGAGCTACACGCTGAAGGACGCAGCAACGATCAAAGAGGTGCAGGAAGCAGTAGAACAGCAATTTGGCAAGCTGTTCCCGACGTATCAGACATTGGACAAGCCCCAGGGGAAGAAGGCAAAGAAAGAGGAATAGGCTATGGCAGAGGCTAAGCTGAAGAACGTAAAGAAAAAGGAGAAGGGCATCAAAAAGCCCTCTCCTATGGAAGAGCTATTAATCTGTCAAGAGAACATATCCCGCTTGGGAGGAGAGATGGGAGCATGGCAGACTCGATACCAGGGGCTGTTAGATACAATCATCGCAACTAACCCGGTATTCGAGAAGACCAAGATGCAGGTAAGCAAGCAGAGCAAGAGTGACACTTACAAGGTAGGAAAGACAGCGATCATAAGAACGCCAATGATAAGAAGAGTACTAAGAGCCGATGAGGTAAGAAAGACATTCCCAGACTTCATTAAAGCTCATGGAACGGTCGCTTTGGGCACAGCCGACAGGATACTAGGAGCTGAGACGGTGAATAAGTTCTGCGACGTGGAGACATCATACAGATACGAGGTGCAGAGTCTTGGTAGTAGAGAATAAATATTGTCCTATGCTTGACAGGTATTGTTTAGGGAATGAATGTGCCTGGTGGACTGCAAGCAGTGGTTGTGTAATTACATGTTTAGGAGATATACAAGATAGGTTATCCGAAATCAATAACAAGATAGGATATCTATCAACATAAGCAACGGAGAAACAATGATAATTGAATGCTCAGAAGTGACTCGGCAGTTTGTCGAGAATATATTATTTTGGTGTTGGGTATTGAGTTAGAGAAATGAGATAGCAGGAGGATACATGAAGATACCTAAAGAGATGATTGGCAGACGGATAAACATACTCATCCCAGGATTACCAGTATACGAGGTTAAAGTCACGGCTACAGAACCCACAGAGACCGTGGCGATCTACCAGAACGACGAAGAGATCCACATAGACACTGAGGCTATTAAGGCTTGGTGGCCAGTGAACAGGAAAGAGAGAGATCCAGAAAAGACAAAGGAGGCCGTGAAGAAAGCAACACAGACTAAAAAGGATCGAGGACTGATAAAGTGAGCAAATGCATTCATGACTGTGGAACGATGCATGAAAAGAATAAATGGTGTAGATATTACCAAGTGGAATGCAAAAGACCACTGAATCAAAAGGATTGCGTACAATACATTCCAGAAAAGGGAAAATGGTAGTTAAGAGGAGTGGGGAGCTATGCCAAGCTCCTTAAGCCTCTGTAAGCTACTTTTTCCAATATCACCGCCTTCGCCAGCTTCCTCTAATTCAATTTTAGAGTTATAGGACCCGGCTTTCTTAGCGGCTGTAAGCTCTTTTGCACTGTAACCAACAGCAGCCCAATCTACATCTCTGGCAATCTCCTTGATGATGTTCTTGGCAGTTGGTACCGGAAGGTTTGCATGACAACGCCAGCACTGCCCGGGCTTGGAGGGATCGACTACTTCATTAACCGCGCTGCATACTTCGCATTTCTCCAAGACGGTGCCCTCTTCTTCCAACTCGCTTATCCTGGCGGCGCTAGGCTTCTCTTCGGCTATCTTAGTCTCCCCGGATGACTGGCAGTACATGAAGAGTTGGTACATATCGCCTTGACCCTGAACGCAAGTACGATTACGGATAATCATTTCATCAAGCCTGCCTTCTCTAATGCCTTGGAAACACTCTTCGATGGAGAAGGGCTTAACCTCGTTGAAGAAGAATTTGAGCCAGTTCTCCTCAGAGCCAGCAGGCATAGTTCCGGTTAAGCCATTCTTCCAACCACCTTCAAGCATGATCATCATATCATGCCACTCTACGGACCAGATCCAAGGAGCTTGAATATGATAGAGCATTGCCCTTGTGACGAAGCATCTGCACTCAAACTTCGCGTTAAACGCTAGGATAACATTAGGCTCTTTTGCAGCGATGTACTCAAACATCTCCCTGGTAAGAGTTTCCTCATCCCAGCCGGCGAAGGTTCGCATGTCGCCTTTGGGCTCGTCCAAGTCCCAGACGGAGCAGACTATCATTTTGTACTCCCAGGGATTAAGGCCTGTAGTCTCTACGTCGAGGCTTAACACCTTCTTACCGATGCTGTACGCAGCCTTCGGGATAGACGGAGCCTTAGAGCTTAATTGATCAATCTGATAAGTCTCATAGCTCGGTACCACAGAGGCAGCAAGCTTAACACCGCCAGACTCAGAGAGCCCGGAGGTGTCAACGGCAGGAGAAGCTTGGGAGGTAGGATCTACCTCTAGCTCTAGATTAAGTGTATTTTCAGCAGTGGGTAGTATTTCAGTCATTCTAAATCAACCCCTCGAGGTTAGCCAGGTAATCAGCCTGAGATCCCCAGGCGATTATTGAGCCAACATATAGAGTCTTTTCTATGGCTTTGTAGCCTGTCTTAATGGTGCTTATGACGTAATAGCCATAAGGCAGATCAAGATAACAAGGTGTCCACTGACCAGTAGCAGAGCCGTTTAAGAGGACTTTAGCACCGCTAGGATTAGAGTTTATGAACACTCTCTTCCAATCGGGCTCTATTGTGCCGTCTCCGGTATCGTCTCCGGCGTCGTCTCCGGCGTCGTCTCCTGTGCCATCATCGGTTATGTCCTCGAACGCAGGAGAAACGGTTATGGTATCTCCGACAGCGCAATAGACGGTTTTAAGCCATTCTTTCTTGCCTGCCCTAACTACTTTTATGCTATGATATCCGGGTTCGATCGAGTAAGTTTGACCTATCACAGGAGCTATCTCTATTTCATCCTGGTAGATAGTCGCGTCTCGGCATGTTTCGCCGTAGACGATCAAAGCATAGCTGATAACAGTCTTCTTGGAAGAGGAAGAACTACCGCCTCCGCCGCCTCCGCCGCCGCTGGAATAAGTCTTCTTAACAGCTTCATCCTCAGCAGGACCGGAAACGGTAATAAATTGATCATCGCCAACATAGATGTTCTTCTGAAGAGTCTTCTTGCCTTCAACAGCGATTTCAACAGCATAGTAACCGGCATCCAAGTAGAGCTTCTTGTTGTAGTCCTTGGAGGTGTCCACGACAGCGCCGTTGATCTTTACCTGGGCATTGCTGGGAACATCAAGGTTGATACCCTGGGCAAACTCGGCTTTGGTTACAGTCTTGAAGGCATCATTAAGAGTAGGCGTGTAAGAGCTCCAGGTGCCATCATCCCAATAGAGCTTAGTCTTACTGGCAGACTTGCCCGGAGCGGAGATAAGTAATTCGGTGGGAGCACCGCTTTGAACCGCAACATCATAAGATTTCCCACCTCCACCGCCTTCATAGACAGCGCCGCCAATGGTCATAACGTAGCCAGGCTGTAAGTTGACCGTGACGATCTTATCAGGCTTAACCTCGGCGCTTTTGCCGTACTTCTGAGTCTGCGAGACAATGCTTTCTACGTCAATTATGCGATCTCCTGAGAACAACTCCGACTTGACTTGTTGGCGACCTATCTCTTTTCCGTTTGAATCGTAGACTACGAAATCGCCTGTAAAGTTAGTATCAATCTTACCCATCTTGCCAGAGCCGTCCGCAGACAGCTTAAGAGATCCATATTCAAGTTTCCACTCTGGCTTTGTATTGATAACGGAAATCTCAACGGGAGGTAATTCTTTGGCTATGAAATTACCTGAGCTATCAAACATAGCGATGTTGGTTTCAAGGCCTTTACGAAGAGTCTCTATCTGTCTTACCTTGTCATCGTAGACGCCAGCGGCAGCGAGATAAACCCACTTAAGATCAAGAGTCTTTTCGAGTTCTTTGAGAGCATCACGGCCAGACTGGATGTTTTGAAGGTTCACGGATGGATCCGAAAGAGACTTGCTTATTCCTATGTTCTTAATGGAATCACTTGCCGTGTTGTAGTTCTGATTGTAGGCGTAAACATGGTCTTGCGAATACTCGCCTTTAAGTTGAAGCTCGCCCTTAGTCTTCCAAGCGAACTCACCGAATGACTGGATAAACTCAGTAGTGGAGAAAGGCAGAGTGCCTAGAGAAGCAACAGCACCAATAGGGCCAGCAACCATGAAAGCGCCTGCGGTGCTGATGAGTCCCAGGCCTGCGCCAGTGGCGGCCATGCCTTGAGGAGAACTAAGGAAGTCCATTGCTTCGGTCTTTAAATTCCAGATAGGATCAGACTTGATATCTCGATACATCTCGCCGCTAGTCATCCAGTTCTGAACCAATGGCTGACCAGTAGCATCATAGCTGGACTGTGACAACCCAGCATTAAACAGAGCTATTACGGGAGCAGGCAGGCCTCGCTCGATAAGCTTCTTATTCCAGCCAGCAATAACGCGCTTCTGATTATCCAAGTTGAAGTCTGTAAGCTTGGTTTTAGAGCCATTGATAAGACCAATGCGTTCCGAACCGGCTACGAATTCGAAGAGGAGAGGCGACTTCTCTTTAAACAGATCCTCGTATTCTCTGGTAGACTCAGACACAGCTTGATAGTCTATCCCGTACTGGCTCATTTCAGGTACTAGATACCAGAAATACTTAGCTACCAACTCGTTATTCTTACCTTCTCCTGCTTGATCAGGATAAACTTTGTCGAGATAATCGAGAGCAGCGTTGGCTTTCTCTTCTTCAGTGACAGGATATTCCCGGCCACCTGAAGGAACAATCTCAAGAGTAGAAGATGCGCCGGTAGCAACAACAGACGAAGCAAACGGGCTGACAGTGGAAGGAGTACGCAGACTATCTACAGAAACCGGCTCGGCGCTGCTAGGAGCAGGGACAGGTTGAGACAAAGGATTCGTAACAGCAGCAGCAGCAACCGAGACAGTATCATCAGTGCGCTTTAAGAACGGAAGTGCATTAGAAACGGACTCCCAAGCATCACCAATAAGCCCTTTTGTTTTAACATTGGATTCGCTATCAGCTTCTACATACCCATGATCTACCAAATACTTGTAGAGAGCTTTAGAGGCATTCTCAGATACTTGGAAGCCACCGCTTTTCGATATATCGGTTAAATCGTCAGACACGCTTTTAAGCACTTCAGGTAGAGACTTGCCAGTGCCTTCGACAGTCTGCTTAACGTAGTCATCGATGAGATCATAATACTCATCATCGCTAATCTGACCAGTTTCAAGTTTATACTTGAGTTCGTCTTTATCGATATCATCAGCGCCACTTATGATAGCCTTGATGGCAGGAGCAGATACTTTTTGAAGCAAGTACTTTCCCAAGCCAGTAGCGCCTAGAACGGCGGAATAGTCGATTTGAGATATTATTGGGGCAGTGCCAGGCTCGTTGGTCTTCTGCCACTCGGACGAGCCAGCATAAGGCGCAGACTGGACAGAAGAGATAGCAGAGATAGCAGAAGACTTGGCAGTAGACTTGTCTTCGGCCTTAATACCCATATCAGCAAACACTTTGGATATGGCAGACTCAGAAGGCTTAGAGGCTTGCGGAGGAGTAGCAGACGTTGAGGACTGATCAGCAGAAGAACCACCTTTGGGTAAGGCAGACTGGACGACTTGACCAGAATCAATATACCGCACTTCAGAGCTTACCAAATGACCGTCCGCAGAGTATTTTTGCACGATGTAAGAGTTAGCCGTCTGCTTAGTGACAGTAGTTCTTCCGCCGTCAGAAGAGGGTATAACGCTCTGTCCACCGACAGAGAGATTCTTGCCTTCAGATGCTACTTTAGAGGCTGCCGTAGTGATAGAAGCCTGTGGTATAACGGTGCCTTGGATGTTCACCGTCTGGATTACAGGAGCCGGAGAAGGCCGGGATGGTGCATACACGGACTCGATAGTAGGGTAATAAGGCTGACTTACTTCACCTTCTCCCCAGTTAGGAACCCAGTCAGAGAAATCATTAGCTGCTTCTATAGATGGTCCTCGCTCAGCTTGAGGAGCATATTCTCGAACAGTAGGAGTAAAGTCGTTAACACGTTCAAGTTGAACATCATTCCATACCATGATTATTTCTCCCCTTTGTATTCTTGCAGCTCTTTCATTCTCCTGTCAAGCTCCTTGGAATAAGCAGACTCCTTCTTAATAGGACGCTTATTATCACTTTTAACTAAGATCTGTTCCATGGTAAGCTACACCTCATTTAAGACACTTTACTAGTCGGATGAGTAATTATACCTTCTGAGGGGAGATCATTGAAATTCAACGACTTGGGAGACGCGGGAGATGACTCAGAAGGTAAGCCATCCTCAATGAGTTTACGCTCAAAGCAACTCATGATAAAGCGGTTAAGTTCGCAGTTCTTAGCCAAGAGCTCTCTTCTCTCAATGCTATTCTTCCACATCTGGACCAAGAGCAACCCGGCAATAATACCCTGTTGCTCTATAACCTTGAAAATGGGATCAATGAGTAGTTCGATCATTCAAGACACCACGATAGGAGTACTTTCAGCATAATAATCGGTACCGTATACGTTTGATACTTTGAGCCGTGGATAATAAGAGCCTGCAACAAGAAACGCATGAGCAGGACTCTGAGCAGGCCACAGGGGAGTATTATCGCCAAAATCCCATTCCCAGGATGTAGGCGAATTACCGGAATAGTCGGTAAAGGTTACAGGATATCCAACAGGAACAGAATGATCGTCAGCGGTCCAATATGCAGACGGAGCATGACCGAAGCCGTCAGGTCTTATGATCTTAGTACCATTGATCTTAACCAACATGGTACGCGTCGATGCATCTAAGTTAGTAACTACGACGTCTATATGATCTCCTGCAATAAGCTGGATGGATGGATTAGTACGCATTGGAATGATTACGTACCCAATATTGCTAACAGCGATATAAGGAACGTCGTTGATGTAAACCAATGCAGAGAACTCTTTGTATGCCTGCGGAACAACATTAATGATATCAGGAAAGTAGATATGTGCAGTATCCGCTATGTCTAAAGTATAAGTGCCAGAAGCACCGGCATTCAACAACAACGAACCGCCGTAGTAAAAGGGCTGTGCAAAACCAGGCTCATACTCGACAGTATGACCAGGCAAAGACCTGCTCCACCCACCAGGATTATCAGTAATCGATCGACTCATTTTAAGACCTCGTTATTTCTCGCCAGAAATCCATTTGCCAATAATGATTCACGGCATAACTAGCGTACACATGGAACAATACTACAGTGAGCACGTCAGGAAACTTGAACACAGGCGCACGTTCTGACGCCGGGCTCCATCGTTGATCCCATGCTTCATATTGATACCAGATGATGGTATCATTAAGGTATATAGCTGAGATAGTCCAGCCAGTCGGAATCATGGCATGATTGAAATTACATAGCCTGTAAGCCATTCCATCATTAGGAATAGCCATTTGCCATGTCTCGATTGCAGAGCTGGAAACTTCCCAGGTATCGAACCATGAAAACACAGGAGAAACAGGAACAGGAAGAGTAGGACCGCTTAAGATGCTCTTCCTCTGTCCAGGTCTACTAGGCACTTCCACACCTCACTTTAGATCAGTTGCTTGCATAGATCAATCAAGCGGTTAATAGTGCTATTCATAAGCTCCATTAAGCTGTACTGGTCTGGTTCATCTACTCCCTGAACGGCGAGAAGGATATTCACAGCATGGTCATAGACACCTCCACGGTTCCAAGCAACGATGTAAAGATCGTTGTCTTCAACATCAAGGTCGTAGTTGATGGGGCTGTAGACGGCTAAGCCATCGCCGGTAAAGAAGCCGTCTGCGTTAGTGGGTAGAAGCTGCTTGCCTCTATCCCACAACGTGACACAGCTAGAATAGCCGTCACCAACCTCAAAGACGGTCTGCATCTCTTTAAGCTTGCCTGAAGCGAGCTTGATGTGGTAGATGAGAGGATCATCTACCGGATTAGCCGTTGTCACATCTATCTCATAGCTGTAATGCATGACACTAAACTCCTATAACTACAATGCAATACCATTCTTGTAATTACGA
>Ga0172381_10002922_pt1 | contig 18437 bp, 19 predicted proteins | sample Leawel6488metaG_FD_119754 | JGI IMG/M metagenome (GOLD analysis project Ga0172381, IMG submission 119754) | Leachate microbial communities from a municipal landfill in Southern Ontario, Canada - Leachate well 64-88 metaG | ecosystem: Engineered > Solid waste > Landfill > Unclassified | place...
CCGCAGGTGGAGACAGTATAGTTTCACTTGTTAAAACTGTAGATGTAATTGTTGATGATTTACATAATATTGATTTGCCAGATATTCATACGGATATTGCAACAGTTGACGGTTTAGTTGACACGATTAAAACGCGCACAGAACACCATTTAGTTACACGAACATGGTTTAGTGCCCCACAAATCAGCGTAACCGCAGACACAACACATACAGATGCCGCATTACCAAGCGTTGTACTGCCAAATATTACAGGCATAATCGTTTCAGTGTTTGCAGGCTTCAAGTTTAGAATGATAGAAAACACCAATGCCGCCGTAAACAAACTAAGTGGCGCTCAAGAGATTCAGGTTAAAGAGAACGCGGCAGGCGCATTCACTGATTGTATAAACTTTGTTGACGACCAGTTTGGGCTTGCGGCAACTACCCGTGAAGGTGGCGACTGCATTATAGGCGCATTAGATGTGGTTGCTGAAGTAGCGGTATTTAACAAGACTTACGCTTTCCAATGGGATGAACCGTTAACAGACCAGAACAGCCTCGTGTTTAATGATGTGCAAACGTTTTTGATTGTCAGTTACTACTAGAGGTTTATGTCACATGTCATTTTTTGAGTCGTTCATGTGCCCAGTCACCCAATTACAAGGCGTAAAAAACCTAACTATAACAACGCCCCCGCTTGGTCCTTACCAACCTGCTTTAGCATCAACCAAACAATACCCGCCGCGACTGGTTAAAAAACGGAAAGAAAACTTGGAATTGTTCAAGTTAATAATTTCATATTTAGAGTTGAAAACACAACAAGCATAAAGGAAGTAAAAAATAAATTGTATGGAAACATCCAAGATTATGAACGCCCATTAAAATGGGATAGCCCAAAATTTACTATTGAGGAAACAGAAAAAGCAATCATAATTAGAGGCATCGCCGTTCCAGCAAACACAACAAGCAAAAACAACAAGCATTACACTGCCACAGCATTAGCCGCTGGTGCCCACACCTTCAACGGAAAACCTTTAACGATCAACCATGACGGCACAAAAATAGCTGGCAATGTTCAAGAAATGTATTACGATGAAGAAACAGATGCTATGCGTTATAAAGCAATAGTTAAGAATCAACCATATGTAGGTTTAATTCGAAGCAAAAGCGCAACTGTAAAAGGCGTTAGTATAGAAGCAACTTATCTTTTTAACCGTTGTAGAGATTGCGGCAAAAACTTCTACACCGCTGAAGAATTCAAGTCACATTCTTACAAGGAACATTTTAAATCCGTTTCTTTAGATGAACCTCATGGTTTAAAAGGTCAAGCTTTAAGCATTGTCCTCTCGCCAGAGGAAGCGGGTGTAAATGGAAACACTTTAGAGATCGCTGAGAAAAACGCGAATAAAGATATGTTTTGGTTACTTGAAACTATTATTCAAAGTAACATGGAGAAAGAAAAAATGAGTACTACCCAAACAGTTAAAACTAATGGACAGATTGGTCCACCTTACACTGTAAAAGAGCAAGCATCCGTTTCTAAGCAGGAAAAGAAAACTTACGTTGATATGGAATCATGTGTGAAAGATGGAAATTCAAAACAAGAATGTATCAGTATGATGAAAGACGAAGACCCCCAAACTAAAACTAAAAAAGAAAAGACATCCTCGTCACATGACGAAAGCGACTTTGCAGAAACACAAACTCACAAAATCGTCGAGAAATTAACGATTAAAGAGGAATGTGGCAAATTTGATTTTGACGCTTGTTTAGCATCAGGCAAATCTGAGGAAGAATGCGCGGCAATAGCTAAAGAGAAACGTGAAACAAAAGAATACAAGCAATCGTCAGTAACTAAAATTAACGAGTTAATCGAAGCTTTCAACGGCTTAAAGTTTCCTGTTGACGATAAAACATGGATCAAAGAAATAGCGGCAATAAAAGAATTGGTTGCTAATAAAACAAAGGAAATCGCTGAGTGCATACAAGCGTTGCCTGCAGATGATGTTAGCTGGAACGAAAAGATCACCATACTGCAAGAAATGCTTATAACTGAAACAAAGAAATTAACTGAGGCAATCCAAAACCTGCCTAAAGACGATTTAACATGGAACACTAAAATAAAAGATGTAACAGAATCCTTACAGAACAAGATGACTGGCATTGGCAGTGAACTGTTATCTTTAGCGAATACTGTAAAAACGGAAATTTCCAAGTTACAAGAAACTGTCTCATCTGTTCCTAAGGACGAATGGAAACAACCGTTAAAAGAAGCAATAGACACTATTCCTAAGGACGAATGGAAACAACCGTTAACTGAATCAATTAAAACCTTACAGGAAACCTTTAAAACTGACATAACCAAACTAAACGATGCTGTCTCCACTATTCCTAAGGGAGAATGGGAAAAACCTTTAACTGAAACATTCGAAAAAACTAAAACATTAGTCAATGAAACAAGTAATACCGTAACCGCCAAACTCACTGAACAAGAAAACCTGTTCAAGCAACTCTCAGAAAAATACACTAACATGGCAGGCACATTTACTCAAGAAATAGCAGATACTAAAGGGTTAATTGGGAAACTGCAAGAAACCGTTAATTCTCAACAATCCGAAAACGCTAAAGTTAAAGAGATGTACGAGAAAAATCTTGCGGCATTCGAAAAAGACATCAAAGAATACTATAAACCACTTGAAAAACGCGCTGAAGAACTAGAAAAAACAGTTAAAGCGCAAGACGAGGAACTGAAAGAAACCAAAAACAAACTACAAGAAACCACTACTTTAGCAGAAAACACGAGCGACAAGTTAAAGCCTGAATTCAAAGGCAAAGCCAAAGAAACAGTAACCAAACAACAAGCACCAACAAGTTTTAACCCATACGACCCAACCCGTAAACCATAAGTTTTAACCAGAATTTCAAAGTAACACTTCAGAAACCCTGAGGTTACACCCTGAACAAGGGAAAAAACAAAAATTTTCCTTAAAGGAGGAAAACAAAATATGACAGATATGTGGGATACACAAGAAGGCTACATTTGTCAAGGACAAATCATAGGCTTCATAACATTAGGAACCGCAGTTGTAGCAGGCGACCTCTTAAAATGGGGCACCAGCGCAGCAAACAAAGTAGTAATGAATCAAGGTGGCGACGCTGACGGCGATGCTCCAGCAGTAGCATTAAAATCGGGTGTCACAGGCGATACTATACCGGCAGTATTCAATGGTGTCATGAAAATGGTTGCACATGTAACCGTAACCGTTGGACAAATCGTTGAAGGCGTAGCAACAGCAGGAACAACCATCACTTACGGACAAGTCCAGCCAATACCAAACCTCGCAACAGGAAATGCAGTACCGGTATTCGTGGGACTAAACGGTACAGGAACAAGATTCCGATTAGGAATAGCACTACAAGACGGCGCAACACCAGGCGACGAAATCCTAGTGGCAATAGGCAGGTTAGCTTAAAAGGAGAATGATGACACATGGGATTTAGTCTACAAGAAATCATGGATAAAACAGCGGCAAACCGTAAACTTATCGAAGATGAAATGGATAGAACACATGGAGGCTTTCACCCTCAAGAAATAAGCATATACCAAAACTTAAACGATTCCGACAAAGCAGGCATATTTGAAACTGTAAGCAAACTACCCTTAAGTTACTGGCTCGCGGCAGGCGCGGTAAACGCAGGCTTAAAAGACGCGTCAGTCCTTAAAGAATTCATCGCGCACAGCGGATCATTAACAACAGGAACCATAGGTGCACAAGGCTTCAACTACCTACTACCAGACATCATGTATACTGCATTATTCGAAAACGCACGCGGCGAAGACATAGCACCATTAGTAAGCAACATCCTAGACTGCCCTGGACCAGAATTGAAAGTTGACGCTGAAGCAGACGACAAATTCAAACCAAAATTCACCAGCAGCGGTGGAGAAGCACCATACCAAGCAATCACTACAGCACAACAATCAATTAAGCCTAAAACGTTCACTATGAACATTGGTTGCACCAACGAAATGCTTGAAGACAACCTTTTCAACGTGATGGCAAGCCATATAAACATTGCAGGTAAAGCAATGGGTGAATTCAGCACAAGAATGTGCCTATTTCCAATCATGGATGACCATCGCGCATCAGCAACAGAGTACCGTATAGAAGGCGCATACAACCTCTTCAACACAGGAGGCGCAACAACCCTTGACTGGAGCGACATAGCTTACGGTTGGGGACAAAACAACACTGACGGCTTCAAATCAAACGTTGCAGTCGTCGCGCCAGAAGCGCCAGCCGCACTGTTCATTGGCCAAGCAGGATACCCGATGCCGCTGGATCAAGCAGCCAAAATCAACTTTAACAGCAACCCAATCACCAACATGAACGGCATAGACATCATAGGCACCAGCCACATGACAACCAGTGATACTCCAGCCGCTTTAAGTTGGCAATCTGGACTTTACAGTACCCACTGGCACGCGTTAGTAATGAATAAAACCTATGGCATTCAGACTGTGCGTAAACGTTGGCTAAAAATTGAGAACTACAGTGACCCGATCAAAGATTTGGTTGGTGCAGTTGTTAGTGCTCGTCAAGGTCACTTGGTTGCGTATGCAGACGCTGTTTGTGTTGCAAGCTACGCTTAAGTCTTCTAAAGTATCTCTTAAAAAGGATTGTTAAACGGGAACCATAGTTTCTTAGGTTCCAAAATTTAACTTGAAATTTACATTAACATGCCTAAGAGGGCAAAATATTGAAGCTTCTTACCAAAATAGGTGTCATTTCCCCACGTTTATAAGTAACCTTACCATTTGGTGACTGAGCAACTGTACCTAAAGGAATATCTGTTGCTTTCTTAAGTTTCCATACTTTATCCCCTTTCTTGTTAAGCTTTATAATGATGCCGGCTTCAAGGCTTGTAGCGGCTACTAACATAACAATACTCATTCAGTCTTCACCTCTTTAAGGTACCGAACCATTAAAAAATATGAGATTACTATCAGTATAATCGCTGTCATGCTTCCTATGCTTAGGTAAATGTTTATGTAATAAAATATCCAAGCTAAAAAGCCTAATAAAAGCACGATGATTTTAAGGGGTAAAAGAATCTTATCTAAAAACTTCATTCAGTCTTTCAACCTAATTAGAGATTGTTGTTCTCAATATTGTGTTTACTGCTGTGTTGAAGCTTGGAATCTTCTCTTGCTGTTTACGCCAATCGTCAATAAGTTTAACCACATCATCATCAAAACGAATAGAAGATGTCTTAGTCATTTCTTCACCTAACAACCATTGGTATTAGTAGTATAAATAATTAACTCATAGTCATTTCTCATAAGGATTTGACGTAACCCCCTTAATTGGAGTGGTCTAAATCTATGTTTAGTATACAAGAATGTGTAAGTAAAACCGAAAACCAACTTAAAACAATAGAAACTTACATGGATTCTCACGGATACTTCGACCCCTACGAATGCAACCTATTCATGGGTTTAAAGCGGAGTACACAACGGGAAATCATGGAAACCTTCAGAACCGCATCTTTAAAAGAAATTTTGGATTCAACACAATCATCAACAGGCACTTTGGGGGCGCAAGGCGCAAACTATCTTGTCCCCAGTTACGTGTCCGCTAAACTCTATCAAGCCATGAGTTGCAGCGACATAGCCCCCGCTGTCTCAGCCGATGTGCCATTGAATCAAACAGGCGAAAAAATCTACATAAACGCTCTCGCAACAGCACTAGCGCAACGTTCAGGATTAGGTGGCGCATCAACAGCTGGACCAAAATTTAATAATGCTGAAGCAAAAATGGAACGTTTCACTGCAAATTTTGGTATAACTAACGATATGATAGAAGACTGTGAATACAGCATTATGCAAGCCTGTATTACAGGTGCAGGTATCGCGATGGCAAAACAATCAAACGATAAAATCTGTGCTGTCCTAAAACGTGTAACAGGCACAACAGGATGGGGAACTAAAACAACTGAAGCCGCAGGCGCCGACACTACTACACCTACACAATTAGCGGCTTGCGCTCAAGAAGTAGCGGCAGGTAACCCTGCGGGAATCGGAATGTTCCGACCAAACCTTTTGGTTTGCCCGCCTGAAACATGGTGGGATGCGCTTGCAACTACGGCTGGGCATCCTGATATTCAACTTCCTAGAAGCATCATGTACAACGCTTGGTATGGTGGTCTAGATGTTGTTTGGGCAAACAGTAGTGAACTTGGCACTGTTTCCAGCAATAAGTTAACTAACGCGGTATCTATTGTAATGGAGAAGGAGGTTGGAATCGTTACGGCACGTAATAATTGGCTTCGCATAGAAAACTATAGTGACCCCGTTAAAGATTTGGCGGGTGTAGTGGTATCTGGGCGACAGGGTGTCGGGGAACTCGTAGACTCAGCAATCGGAGTATTAACGGAGACTTGAGAACTTGACCTTTGAAGAAATGCAAGTAACTGTAGATATTGAACTTAAAAAAAGTGACGAAGCAGACACTGTTGATGGAAAGAAAAAACATTTACTCAGAGCGATTAAGATAATGGTTAATTATGCAGAATCTTTAGGAGCGTAACCCCCCTTTTTTGAGGCTAAGGTAGTTTGTCCTAGGTGCGGTCAAGTTTGGACGGTGCAACAAGGAATGCCAGAGGCAGAATGCAACTGCCATTTATGGTGTGACCAAGGCAGTAAACCAAGCGACTGCAACTTAACCATGATAGACTCGCAAACAATCAATTGGGGGCACCCTACAAATATGGATGTGAATAGTGGAAATGAAGGCGAAGATATTGTACATAGAAAAGCATACTGTAATACCCACGGGATTTACTCGTATAAGGAACCAGTTGTAATAGAGGTGGATTGGACAAAATGGAAACAGACAAAAAAGTTGCCAAGCGCGTTAAAAGAAATACAAACCCGATAGAAACAACAGTAGTTTTTGGTGAACCAGACGCATACAGTGAAAAAGCATATCCCAAAGAGATAACGGAGATAAAAGTTAATGCCACGGAGCAACCTACACCGTCAGAAACGAGTACACAACCGACACAACAAATACCAGAAAGACCAATATTCACAAGCGAGAAAGAAGAATCTTACCGCCAACTACTACTTGAAAGACCGAACGTACCCTGCATCACGAACATTCAGGAAGCAATAAAGTTTGTTGGAGATTACCAGCGTTGGAACAACAAAGTGAAGTTAGCATTCAGGTAAAACAAGACGCTAAGACGTTTGTTGGTATCCCAACGGGTTATCCTAAACTTTATAGTACTTACTACATGGTAGCGGCACTTGCAAACCTTGATTATGACAACTTAGAGATTCATTGGGCAGTTACAGGATGTGAAGACTCACATTACGACGAGTTCAGAAACCGCTTATCCAAACTAATAGAGGCTGTAGAATGGCGCAAAGGCGTAACCAACCATATACATTATGTGCCTTTAACAAACGAGCAGAAAATGCGCAGTTACGGTCCAATACTGCAGAACAAAACTGTTTTACGTGACGCTTTCCTAGATAGCGACGCAGAATACTTTTTGTTGCTCGGTGGCGATAACCCGCCTCCTAGAGACGCAATTCGCCGCCTACAAAAACTGGACGCTGACGTTAGCATGGGCACTTGTTACCAAAGACCAGGGCAAGATAATGTTTGTGGTGTATACCCATTGGTGTGGCGTTTCATGTGGATGCTTAAAGAATTGGAGAAACTTAAAAATCTTGATCCGTTGGTACATGATGAACTACGTTTGGTATGGTTAAATTGCCCTCAACTTTTAAACGTTTGTTATGATCCAAAATGGAAACAGAAGCCAATCTTTAATGTTGCGGGTGGTGATGGGTGTGCACTCATAAAACGCAGAGTCTTGGAGCGTATAGATTGGGGTGTTGTTCCACCTGACGTTTACAACAGTGAAGATATTTATTTCATGACTGAAGCATTGTTTTACGGGTTTAGCACGGCGTGCGCGACAGACTTACACATCCCGCATTTGCACCCTTCAGGAATGATGTATTAATGGGTATGTCTGAGTTTATCGATAACCCACCGTTCCCAACGTTTACCCAGTTTGAAACTTCCACATACTGCAACGCTAAATGCCTTATGTGCCCACATAAAGACATGAAACGTAAAGGAACAGCATCCTACAGTGTAATAAACAAGATTATCCGTGAATCAGCACCTAAATCTGCAAGCATATGTCCTTTTCTGTATCAAGAACCATTCTTAGAACCACGTTTAACAAGCATCTTAGCGAATATAAAACAGAATAATAGTCAATGCCAAACCGTGTTGTACAGCAACATGAGTATTGCGCCGACAGAAACAATGCAGGCAATAGTAGATTATGACCTTTTGGATGAACTCCACATAAGTTTCTATGGTCCAACTGAAGAATTATACAGGAAATGGCAGCCTCCACTCGACCGCACAAAAACCGTTGAAAACATAAAAAGCTTCTTTAATTATCGGCAACAAAAAGGTAAAACTAAACCAATAATGATTTTGCATGTTTTGAATGTGCCAGAAATCTTGAAGCAAGCCGAAAACTATCATGACATTATCAGTTATGTTGACCAAACCGCTATAGTGCAGTTTGACACTTTCCATGGCGCAATCCCAGATTATGCAGGTGACCAATCCAAAACGCTTGGTGAACCTGCACTGCGTACTCCATGTCAAAGATTATGGACTGGTTTAAACGTTCATTTTGACGGGTCAGTCGTGCCCTGTTGCCTTGACTTTAACGATGAATATGTGGTTGGTAACGTGAAAGAGCAGACGCTTGAGCAGATTTGGAACGGAGAAAAATTTAGGAAAATACGTGAATTGCATAAGAACAAACAGTGGGGTACAATCTTAATGTGTAAAAATTGCAGAGTACATGAATACCAGTTTTCTAAAGAATGGGTAAACTATTGGAGTAAACAACCGTGAAACAGAAAACTTACAAGCAAATTCTCCAAGAATTAACATTGCCTTCAGACACGCCAAAAACGTTACCGTGTAAAATGTGCGGTGGCACCCTACATCAAATACGGGTTAACCCTTACGTTTGTTTTTGGACGCATAAAGGCGACGCAGACAACAAGAAATGCGCTGAAGCAAACAATGTTTTCAAGAAGCCTGTCATCGCCACAAGCATAAATTGGACAGGAAACAAAATAATGAAGTTATGGAGTGAAATGCATGATCCCCAGAATAAGTCCTGATGATAAAAGCTGTGTCACTTGCGGCTATTTTGATTTCGACCCATTCACGCCGCGGCTTAACCGTGAATGCCTCTATAAAGGCAAAATTTGCACTGAAGGCGGTAAATGTACAAGATGGAAAGACCCGCGAACGATCTGGCAACGATTGATAGGCAAAAAGATCAAGGTTAAGGCATTCACAAAATGACGCAAATAGCCTATTTTGAACAGTGGCAACACATCCCCGTGCAACCAAAAGATTGGCAAAACGAACCCGCCGAACTACAACACCCTGGACGCAAACGCGTCTTTGAACTCGTAAAAGCCAACAGCATAAACGTTTTAGAAGTTGCATGCGGCATCGGCATAGATTACCCACGTTACCATAACGTTGACATACAGTATTTTGGTGTAGACATCACACCTAAATTCATTGAAGAAGCCAAAAGGCGCGGTGTACCATGCCAAGTTGCTGATGCACGAGAACTTCCTTTTCCAAACGAAAGCTTCGATAGTGTATATTGTAAAGACCTGTTTATTCATTTGCCACCTAACATATGGAAAAACGTGTTAACTGAAATGGCAAGGGTAGCACGTAAGCAAGTTATTGTTTTAGATGACGCTTGGATTAACACTACAGAGTACCGTCCATGCGAAAAATACCAGTGTAAAGAAGGCGTCTTAACGTTTTATAATAACAGGTATGGTGAAAAGGAAATGCGGGTTTACGCTGAAACGCTTGGTTTAACCGTGACTACACAAGATGGTGGTAGCGTAAAACGAATCCATATTTTAGGCAACACCATAACACCTAACATTATGCATCCAAGCCAAATCACAATATACAAGGAAAAGGAGCTTTAAAAATGACTGCTTGTCAATTTGTAACAGATTTAAAAACGATTTTCGATGATTCACTAATCCTTGACGCAACAGTAGAAACCCTTGTGGACGCTGTAGTTGACGAGTTAAACCTGAATGGCTGCAACATCAGCAATATGGATGGAACCGCAGGCAGTAAAACAATAACTTTAACAAGTGCACAAAAAGGCGCGATACGTAGCATTTTCCGATGTATGTACGCAAGTTGGCATAAAAACGCCTCAAACCAAAACGCGGGTATATCTCCCTTAACTCTTTCAAACATTGATTTAATGAGTAACCCAGTAATTCTAAACATGATTAGGCAAGTAGCTAGTCAATTAATCGGTAGAAGTTTTAAACGGGCATAAAAATTTAAGGCTGTTTTTCATGTTCAAAAACAAATCCTTCATTTTAATAGTGGTATTGTTGCTTTTCGCCGTTTTTCTGGTAGCTACAGGTTGGACTGACAGCGATTGGCAAATGGTAAGTTACCGTTACAGTGAATGGCATCGTACAGTCGAATTCTGGGAGTATTCACCGTATTTGAAAGTTAATTGGTGGTTGGCTTGGCAAATAGATTTAGCACGGTTGCTTATGGGCAGTTTGATTCTTGGTTACTTGATTCGTGAGGTTCAGGCGAGGTTTAAACAGTGACTTGGCTTACAGGATGGTTGTATAGGCAACAGCATATTATAACGGCTGGCGTCGGGGCATCAGACAACTTTCAAATCCCCATAACTATACATTACAGTGCAGGCGCCAGCACAGACGGCGACATGTACTGCGATTCATTATGCAAGACTGATTTCGGCGACATAAGATTCACAAGTGCCGACGGCGAGACACTGCTTGATTACTGGGTTTACTCTAAAGTTGACAGTGATAACGCTGTTATATGGTTTGAAGTTGCAGGCGACTTAAACAGCGACCGAGTAATCTACATTTACTACGGCAACAACGCCGCCGTAAGCGCAAGTAGTCAAGCAAACACGTTTGTTGATGTATTAACAGGTGTGGAAGCCGCTTATCCCATGGAGGAAGCCGCTGGTGCAACAGTGGTTGACGAGTCAGATCATGGCAACGATGCAACCGCGACGGGAACCACGATTGTTGACGGAAAATTCGCGGGTAAAAAAGCAAGAAGCTTCAATGGTGCATCAGACCTTATCACAGTAACTGATGCTGACCAGTTAGATATAGTTAATCCTACAGTGATGGTTTACGCTAAACTGAATGTTGGAGGAGCATACCAACAGATTTTTAGTAAATATGGAATTAACGGTTACTCAGGGGTTTACTCGTTACGTGTAAACGACACAGACCGCGTTTATTCCGTGGTAAGTATAGGTGGCGTCGCGTATGCTCATATGACGGATTCAATTGAAGTTTTAACAACAACTGCTTTTAAGCATGTGTGCATGACTCATAACGGCTCCACCTTAACCAGTTACCTTGAAGGTGTTGTATCCGCAATCGTTGCAACCGTTGCAGTTGGAAACGTTACTGCAAGCGATGAAAACTTGATTATTGGCAGACGAGAAATAACAACTGATCCTAGCGAAATGTGGCTAAACGGGGTACTCTGCAACCTTATAATTTTAAGTGTCACGCCAACCGCGACGCAAATACTTAACTGCGCCAACAATTACCCCGACGCAACATTAGACGTGGGAAAAATTCTTGTACGCAAATATGCCACAACCACGCAACCATCACATGGAAGTTGGGCAGGCGTAGGAGGACCTGACATTTACACTGTATCCTCATCAACGGGGGGCTCTACTGTTCCAACGGGTGAGCAAATAGTAAACGCGGATTTAGTAGTTACCGCAACCGCTAATGCTGGTTACAGGTTTAATTACTGGCTGCTTGACGCCGTAAACGTTGGCGGCACGAACCTGTATACAATAGTTTTTGTAAGTAATGAATCTCACACGTTGCAAGCCGTTTTTATACAACAGTTCATTTTAACCGTTAACTCTTCAACTGGAGGCACTACAGATGTCGTGGGGGCTAACGTGTATGATATAGGCACAGTAGTTACTGTCACCGCAACAGTTACTGCGGGCACAAATTATTTTTTGGCAAACTGGGTGTTTGACGGCGTAAATATTCAATTGGTAAATCCTTACACTGCCACCATGGATAGCGCCCACACGTTAACACCTGTATTCTGGAACAGAAAACAACTGCTTATAGACATTATCGCAAAAATGGAGGGATACAGGGGCATAGAGACAGTGTTTACGTCTGGCACAACTGTGTCTGGATGGGACAATTTCAAAAGTCCACTGCGAGAAATAATCAAGAATTTGGAGAAATAAAATTATGACTGTAGCAACTTACCCGCCTGCGGTTCCACCTGCAAGTTGGAATCTTGTGGCTGCATACTTTAACCGTTTAGTAGCTATGGGCATCGACTGGGACGACATATTCGCTTACGTGAATGGTTTAACTGCGTCAGGCACCATAGCTTACCCGCACACTTACATTATCAGGGAAAACGCTGGCGTATACGAAGCAATAGACGGAACAGGACACTTAGCGTATGGTGGCGCAGATGATGAAGGCGGTGTAGATGGCGCAGTCGCTAACACTTTAATTCAAGGCGTACTAACCAACGCCGTAAATGGCGACGTAGTCATTTTAAAGAAAAGAATAGGCGGCTACCAAATAGATGTCCCTTTAGAAATCACTGATAAAGCTATACATTTCGTTGGTGAAACAGGCGCATTAAATTACCGTGACAGCGGCGCATACCTCACTAGTTCAACATTAGATAGCGACTACTATATTAAAGTCATAGCCGCAACCCAAAACATATTCGGCGGCAGCATAAGAAACATCAACTTTTTTAATTCAACCGTTAGCACCCCGCAATATGGCATTTTGCTTCAAGCAGCCGCTACAACACCAAAACCGATAGATGGCTTCACAATAGAAAACATAAGAAACAGTTACCTGCATCGAACAGTAACCTTAGACGGCTATACGAACTTTAACAAAATCCATAATATCCACATTGACGATTTCAACGCTTCCTTCTCAGGCGAATACGTAGTAAAACTTGAAAAAACAAATGATGCCATCGAAAGTTACTGGGCACCCAAATTCAACATTTTCAACGGTATATTTGTTAATGCAGCTGTAAGCGGAAGTGAATTTACTGATATAATTAATTTTGACTGCATTCGCGCCTGTTACAATGCTGTAACAAACTTGAAAATAATCGGTGTCATCCATAATAACAGCGTAATTTATATTGCAGGCGACAGTAATTATTTTGAAAAAATTCATGTGCAAGACGCAGTTGACGGTGGCGCATTGCAAGGCTTAATTATAATCGAGAAAAAAGACGGTCCAGAACCGCCTTTGCCGTTGACAGCTAACTATGGCGGTTTCGGAAACATTATACGTGACTTTCTTTCTGGGGCAACAATAGGAACCCCAAGCGTAAAATATGTTGGTAGTCCATTCAACAATGATGTTGAAATTCAAGGGTTCACTACAAATATTATTCTCGCAGGCACCGCTGGAATAAATAATCATGTACATATTAACTATGGAAGTCATTACGCCACCAATGGAGGAGTCGTAAATAATTGGACCATCACATCAATAGCTAATGTGAAATTAACAGGGTTACGAACAGAAAACGACGGCACAAGCGAAGGCACAGGGGCACAACAAACAATTGCGCATGGTATGGCTATTACGCCTAACCGCATTTCCTTCAGCAATATTGACGATGGCGCAAACCCATACCAGAGTGCTGCGGCTGACGCGACAAACATTTACGTTACAGCCGTCAACGGGTTAGATTACTTGTGGAAAGCGTGGATGGGGGTTTAAACACTTTGGCCAGCGGACATGTTACACGTAGAGAACTTAATGTTGCCACTCGCACCTACACGGAGTCAACTATTGAAGGCATCATTGTGTCTGGCGGCGGCGACGTTTCAGGTTTACCATTAGGCAATAAAGCAAAATACGCTAAAACCTTTTTCACTCCAGACGTAATTTATGAAGGCGACCAAATTGAAGACGTTTTCGGCGACGTCTATGAAGTGTTGAATGTCGAAAAAATACCGTTCCTTGACATGTTTAGTCATTACGTTTGTGAGCTGCTTTTAACTACAACGGCAACTTTAAAAACTTTAACTTTAGGTGTTCAAGACACGGTAACAGGCTACTATGCTAAATCATACGCGAATTCAACAGTAACAATGAATTTGGCGCCTAAAGGTCAAAGTCACATTCAAACAGTGTTGGGTTACTATAACAAGTATGAATATTCAGGCTTAACCGGCGCGGTGGTTCATGAAGGCGACCAAGTAACTGACTTTGACGACTACACTTACGAGATTAAACAAGTCTCGTATTATCCGACTAAAAGATTAACTGCTTTTTCATATGTAGTGTGCGCTTTAACTAAGACGGTGTTTGCTAATCGTCCAACAACAAGCGGCACATGGCATTTAGACAGCGAATCACTACGCACTGACCCACGTTACAGGCATAAAAGTTACCTTGACACTTATTTGACTGCGGTAAACCTGAAAAAAGACAACGGCGCGTTTGCCACCTACATTACCTGTTTTGACGGCGCAGACTACTCGATTACCCAAGTGTTTTTAACTAAAGATGTAGATTTAGTTTTCAGCGTCGGTAAAGAACAGGCAACAGTTAAAACGGATTATCTGCATGAACCTTACGCTTTCATTGAATCCGTGCCTATAACGGTTTCAGCCATAAACAAGTCTGGAATAACAGCCATCAACCTTATTGAACAGGCAGAACAGGAAATACGCCACATAATTTCAGATCACCCGTTAGGTAGCATCCGAGAAATATCCAACACGAAGCCTGTTGAGGTTGATTTAGGCGAAACCAAACTGTACAGTTCCACCGTGATAGTACGATACACGCGGGTAAACGACGACTACACGCCAACTGTGCCAGTTATCAGTTATGGTGAAGGCTTCATTTACGAATGCGACAGACTCTCAGGCGGCACTGAAGGATCATGGACAGAAACAGAAGATGGATCAACAGGAACATCCACTATTCTCAGCGGAAACGATTATTTAGACTTAAACGTCAGCGCTGCAGTAGGCAACAAAATATATTATGTTTCAAACGGCACAAACCTTGGTTTACCAAGCAACACTTACACTCGCGCACGCATACGATACTACACTAATGGTCCTGGAGCTAAAGTTGAACTGGTTTTTAGTGATGCGTCAACTCAAACGTTGATGGCACTAATTAACTCTGCAACTTTTGATGTTGAAGATGTTGCAGTAACGGCGGGTAAAATTATTGATCATATCCGATTGTACGCTAATGGCGCAACAGGACATGTTTATTACGATTTTATAGAAATCTACAAAGGCAACTATACTTTTCCTAACTGCATTGATTTGAAGCCACCACATTTAACTTTAGCAGACGCTAACCTTATGCCGTTTGGAAGCGTCGGGTCAAGAACGCAGAATGGCGGTGCATTGGACGCGGAAATACGGTTCACTTGCGATTTAGATATGGAACCAACTGCTTTAACATGGAAAAGACCTCAAGTAATCACGTCAAAAACTGATTATAACAATAAAGACATTTTGGAAGAATTGCACCAGAGTAACGCTACCACGGAACTATGGCATTGGCTAAACTACGGTGAAGGACAAATCAAAACGCGCCTTGTTGACGTCTCACCCGATTACAGTAGCGATGGGCACCGAGTAGTTTTAACTTTCCGTGAGTATTGCCATGGAAGCAAAGCAGGCGAAACATATGTTCAACGGTTCGGACTTGACTTATAATGAGGTTGAATAATTGAGTGTTGCTGACCTCTACAGAAACGACGTTTACAAAGACTGCATTCAATACATTTTTTCATGGCACAACTATGGCGATGCTTGCTCTGAATGCCAATCTTTAGGCGGTCACACATGGAGCGACCAAAGTATTTACCAGAACACATTATGGGATATGTTTTACGGTGACATTTGGGACTTAAACACGGACACTTCCTTAGCGCATCTCCACTGTCGATGCCGTGTTGAAGTTCGCATGGTTGTCGATTGGGCAAAAGTAAAAGAAATAAATCAACTATACAAAATAGTGCAGTCAACAGAAAATTCTATTCAAAATCCATCTGAACCGTTAAACGAGTATAAAGGTGATGAATTGTCAAGCGTAACTGAATTAAAAAACGAGTTAAACACAATTACCAGTCAAATTAACACTTTAAGCGAAAAAAGCGATAAAACAACCTTGAGTCTACGTGAAGAAGTTAGAACGTTAAACATGGCTACCATGATGTTACAACGCAGTTTCGGCAACGAAAACGTCGATGTAGTCATGAATAAACTGCAGTCGCTTATCGCTTTAGCCATGAGAACACGGATGGCATTGTATGCTTTAGAAGCGGCGTCTGGACCGTGGGGTTGGCTGTATGCAGGTGTCAGTATTGGCGCTGTCGCAGTAATGGGTTATGATACTATCAGGGGGACTTGAAAACGGTTTCTTACATGAGTATGCCTCAAAACAGAGTCACTTTAGGCGGTGCCGCATCAATAAATAATGCTTTAGAAATTCAAGTAATAATGATTGAAAACGGCTTTGACACTGCAACAATCACTTTGCCAGACACTAAAAGCGCAGGATACCCAACAATCACACAGGGAGTTACCGAAGTTATCGAGGTGAAAGACGCATCAGATGCATCCTACACTCAATTAAGCAATGGTATAGTAAGATTTCCAATTCTTCCATTATCTGGCGCAAACGAAATTATGATTTTGAAATGTGACGGCGCAGGCTACGGATTAGGCGACTTAGTGGTAGCGCAAGAATACGGCGAACAAAGTGCAAACGCAGATGTAGTTAACCCAGATGGCGACTGCACAATACTCGAAATACTAACAAACACCAATCATGGCATAATTACTAAATGGGTAAACCATTACATGGAAACCACAAACGATACAGGCTTCAACTACACCGTAGACCATATTGAAGACATCGTGGTTGATTCAATCCCATACATTATTTTTCCATATAAACCAGCAAACAAATGCATAGATGACCTATGCGATTTAATCACGGCACAACAAGCAGGAAATGCAGGACCACACTGGATAGTAACAACAGACAACCAATTTATACTTAAATCAATCAATCAAAGCGCAACCCACTGGACAAAATATTACGGCAACAACCAAGCAAACGCGACTTTAACACAAGGCTTAGACTTCTTAGAAGAAAACTTTGAACCAATGGGACCAGAAGCAAACGTAATAATCTACGGCGGCGCATGGCGAAGACCAAGCGGCGGCGACGCATGGACAGAAACCAAAGCGACAGAGTGGGGTTCCTCTGAAGGGCACTTAACAATAAGTGACACAAACACAAAAAACATTGTTGGAAGCAAAAGCCTAAAAATAAACCAAGACGACGGCGTAACCCATAAAGACTTAATAGCCTACTATCCAAGTACGCAAGATGCTGCATGGGACTTCACATCATTCGGATCATTCCAAACTCCAACCTTAAACTTTTACCTACTACGTAGCGCAACCATGACCGCCTTTAAAGTTTTCTTAGTAACATATGGAGTCGGCGGCGGCTCAGTATACCAAGATTTAACCGTTGACGAAGACGATAAATGGTTCCATTTCAGCCTACCAATAGGACCCCAATACGTCACTTACGTCTGGGGAGGCACATCAGGAAAATGGAGTGTAGGCGCAGGCACAATAAACTGGGCGCAAATAGACGAAATATACTTTTCGTGCAATGACGCTGAACATGACGAATACCTATGTATTGACGGCTTACATTTTGGCAACACCAACGTTTGCCGAGTAGCCCGCGACCAATGGCCAAGCGAAGGCGGCACACTCGGGCAACCAACCAACACAGTGAAAACCAAAACTATCACTGATGACATAGGAAAAGATGACAGTTTAAAAGCCACTGACGATTCAGGCTTTATGGCGCAAATGGCACTTTCAGAACTGTTGCGACTTAGAAAAACCGTTACTGTAGGCTCAATCACTGTTCCCATGATTAAAGATGCATTGCCTGGTCAATGGTTTCATATTCACGCAAAAACAAAAGCTGATGGATCATTCGCAATCGATAAAGACATGCGTGCCACTAAAATAACTCAGATTATTCAACCTTCTGGGTATACATCGAAATTGGAGTTAACGGATGATTTAACGAACAGTCATGCACGACCAAGATATGAGGATACGAATAAGATTTGGGCTGCGACACGTCCTGAATGGCAAGACCGTCAAGCTTCCAGTATGAAAGCAAATAACTTAGATATTCGCATTACTCGTCTAGAAAAAGCTTATGCGTAATATTC
>Ga0172381_10002924_pt1 | contig 18427 bp, 32 predicted proteins | sample Leawel6488metaG_FD_119754 | JGI IMG/M metagenome (GOLD analysis project Ga0172381, IMG submission 119754) | Leachate microbial communities from a municipal landfill in Southern Ontario, Canada - Leachate well 64-88 metaG | ecosystem: Engineered > Solid waste > Landfill > Unclassified | place...
CCGGGCAACATACCGGTCCCGGCTCTGCTTTGCTGATACTGATGAGGTTGCTGAGCGTTTGCCGGATACGATGCGGGAGCGGGTCATTTTGGATCGCCGCCTTTCAGCTCGGCAAAGAGGCAATCGATATCAGCCCACGTTACGCAGGTTACAAGTTCGGCCTCAGTTCCCATCGCTTCAAGCCGCTTGTATATTTTATCCCGCTCATCTTGCCGGATCACATTATCCCGTTGTCTCATTTCTGCTAGTTGGCGCTCGCGAGATTCCCGGCCCCTCGTTTGGTCGTGGAAGTTTTTGCAGAGGTTTGGATTGACGTGCATCATATCAGCGCCACATATTGGGCATTGTTCGCTCATTCCGGATCACGCTCCTTTATCTCTGGCTGTGCGAGACTGAGGGATTCTAAATACTTTACTTTCTTCCCGGTCGAAAGAGCGTATTCAATTTCCCTCTGTGTGGAATCTCCGATATATCCCCCGACATTGAGAACAAAAATCTCATCTGAGAGATCTATTTTCCGCAGGTGGAGAAAGTCCAAATCTCTTTTCACGTCATCGATTGGAAGGTCCACAAGGATGTCTTCATATCCCTCTTTCAGTGAGTGCCCGCATGAGAGAACGATGTTTCCTTGCAAAGTGAGGACCGCATTCTGACGGATATATTCATCCCAGAACTTTACGCTTCCACAAAGGGTGATGACTTTCCTTCCATGCGTTAAGCGTGCCATCTCCGCTGCCGTTGCCTGTGCTGCTATGCTGGCATCGTGCCCTTCCTGTGATTTCCAGCAATTCTGGTCGGCTGCTTGCCAGATGGGGCATTCCAGATTTCTGCAAGTAAGACAACCGCGTTTTTGTTCGATGATGGAATTAATGCGGCACTCTTCGCATGGTGGCCGTGGCTGGTTGCCAGCGTTGTTAATTTCTTCCTTGGTTGTAAGAGTAAATCCATTCGCAAGGATGTCGCATACGATTTTCCTTTCTGGATCTCGCATTGATGATTGCCACCACTGCAGATTATTCATTCTGGCTCTGTAAAATTCAAGAGACCGTCTCAAATCTGCGATAATGTCAGATGAGGGCATTATTTCCTGCTGCACATCCCGCGCTTCTTTCACGGCATTCCATAGTTCCCCGGCAATCGCATAGATCGCCGCACCCTCTCCGGATGTGCACCATTCCGGATCTGATAGGCATCCGTCAAGGTGCTTGTATTTTTCATAGACTTCATCAAGCGGGGAGGTCATATTCCTAACTCCTTACAAACTTCTTCAAAATCCCGGTTGTTGCCTTTCTTTGACTTCTTGATCTGGTTCAGAACATCAGGCCCATAGTTACACCCTGTGGTTTTAGGGCGTTTTATGAAGATCGGGCAGGCAAACATATTACATTTCCCGCATTCGTATTCGTACTTCATTCCACATCACCCCGCAGCAGCGCGATTACCTCTTTATATGTCTCAACATACAATCTGCTATGATCGCAATCTTCGTCGATACATAGTTGGATTCTGCGATCCAGCTCTACAATCACATCCTTATTGAGGTATACCCGGGCACCCGGATGATGTAGACAACCGTGAATTTCAATCCATGATTTTATCATAGGATGAATAGTGCATCCTCTTATTTCACATACTTCATCACCTGCGCAGGAATCATCTGATGGAAGGATCCCAAACGCAGGGCAGTTATTCTCGCAGCACGGGATCTCTTCTTTGACTGCAGGTACCGGTGCCGCTTCCCGTCTCGTAATCGGGCACTCCTTCAGATTGCAGCACAACGATCCCGACTGCCCGCACTTGTTGCCGAGGATCTTTTGAACGATAACATGATCACAGAGGATGCAGGCTTTGTGGTCGAATACGACAGCTGGCGTGTTTTCAACGATTGGATCTACGTGCTCATTGGCAAGTCTCACAGACTCTCGACGCCAATAGATTGCACTTGGCGACATGCTATCGTCGTGTTTCCTTACAACCTCTTCCGATTTTGGTTCACGCAGCAACTCACCGAGCGAGGGCTGCATAGGGAGATCCGTAGTATGCAGAGATCCCGGCTGATAGTAGGATTTCTGATAATTTGGATCGCCGGGCTCCGGTTGCGTGAGCGGGCGCGGATTTTTGGTGGTCATCGCACGAACCCCCTATAACACCCTCGACCACCAGGGCCCATCATTTCATTGCAGAATATGAGGGGGCACACATTGCATATGCCGTACCCGTTGTTGGATTTTGGACAGTCTGTCCACGTACAAATTAGACTTCCATTGCTTGGTACTGGATCGGTCATGGTATCTCCTTTGTAAAACTACCACATCCAATCATGCAGATAAATTTCCATCTTCCTGGGGTGATGTGGAAATTGTATTTTGAACAGAGATCTTTTCCTGCCCTCACTATATAGTCTGAGCAGAGAGCACATCTTTGCGTGGAACAGATATTCTGCGAAGTCATCTCACTCTTCCCCCGTTGACGTATCAAGCGATGTGAGGTAATTGTAAGTGCTGCATATATCGCAGTTACCAGAGCAATCGCGGCATTTTTCAGCGGCGACCTCAATTTGTTCTCTGTCAGTTTTAGTAATATTCATCTCAACCCCTCCTTACAATCCTTCGGGCACATCCCGGTCTTCACCAGGTTCTCGCAGAATACATGCAGGCTATCATGCGTGCGGGCCGTGCATGCCCGCGTACCATCTGCGAGCGTGAAGTAGTCGGTGCAATCGGAGGGGGTCATGGACAGTTCCCCTTATAATTTACGATCTGTTTTAAGGTGCTGCATGATAGAGGATGACATCGATCGCCATCAAGTTTGCAGGCACCCTCTTCAAAATTATCACCGCATAACGGACACTGATCATCTCCTCTGCATTTTGAATTACATGGACAGTACTGCTTCGCATCTTCTATCGTTGGTTGTATTGATGTTGGGGCAATACCGCACCCATCACACGAGGGGCATTTCGTGGTTGCACCAGAACTATGATGATCCGACTCCCCATGCTTCCATGTCTTTTTACCAGTTCCGTTGCATTCATTACAGATAGTCATCCGCTCACGCCCTTTTTCTCGCGCTTGCTGGTAGGATGTGACACTGGGATGTACACGAGCGATCCTATTGGGAGAGTTACCGTGTCGTAGCCCCCCTCGATTATCTCCATAAACTCGTATCGGTCCCCGGCCTTTGGCTTTACGGCCATTGGAACCGCGATATTGTGCCCGTTCTCCGGATCCCCGCGAACCTTAAGAGATTTTTTCATGGGGGAGTTACCGGATTAACCGGCCCTCCTTGATGACCTCTCCCTTACCTCCCATTGTGCAATTATTCATGGCGCTCATATAATCATCACCGCAACCGATGGGGTTCTTGATCGCGTCTTCAAGGGTGCCCGCATACGGCATCCGGTAGATCGTTCCGACACGATCTCCTTGAACAAGCATCCCGAGAGCGTTCATTCCGGTTGTCCTTACATACAGATAACCTCCGTGCACTTTGGCATCATAGCTTTGGTTCACCTTTGTGTATTTTGTTGCCATGATTACCTATAGGATTTGTAAGTATTTAAGATTTCCTATAGGATTTGGATTGCCGGAAAAAGAGAGATTAATATTGTGATTTCTGAGGAAGCATAACTTGGTCCGGTGCAAGATCCCGCTTCAGGCCGCAAGCGTAGAGCACCGAGGCCCGCCACGATATACGCGGTTCGCTGTGACCGTTGCCGAGACTATACTGGTACTCGCGCCCGTGTTCCATCCCGCGCTTGGTGAGCCGCCAGAGCTTGCCCTCCCGGTACTGGAAAGGCCGCCACTCACCATCTTCCCGGTAATTCTCCAGCCACTTATTGAGCCGGTCTGCGGTTAGGTGCGGATCTCCGCAGAGCTCCACGAGGCCTGAGGGATTGTACCATCCCGGCTCACCGTGGCGCACCGATAGTGCCTGCCGTTCCAGGACCTCAGCGCACGCATCATACATGCCGTTTTTGTGCCTGCGTAATGCCGCCGCCTGCATCAGCTTAGGGTCTGTGCCGGTCAGCTCTGCGATCTGCCGGGCTTCGCGGAGATCATAGGCTACTACTTCGTCCAGTTCTTCCGGCTCGGGTTTTACCGGTGCGATCTCTTTACGCTCTGCCAGTGCATTCCCCATCTTATCTAGGATACCGCTCCGCAATGCCAAGTACTCATCATCGCTCATGCGGTCCTTTGATGGGTGGATGTACGCCAGCAGGAGATCAACACCGGTCCGGTTCAGGCAGCGGAACCGCTGGTTCCCCCGGCCCGTTGGAAGGGGCACAAAGGTTTCACAAGGCCTTATTTTATCCTCGTGCTCTTTCAGCTTAGCGTTGATCGCGCTCCTGCTGTACCCGATCAGTTTTTCGATGTCGATTACCGGGATCACAGGGCCGATGTCGGATTGAATGAGCCGGCAACCGTTTGGGAGTTCGGTCATTGTGGCAACTCCTCTTTCCATTCGGCACCGCACCACGGACATTTATACCGCACAATATCCCCTCCGGGATACCCGTCCTGTTGCTCTCCAACTTCCTGAGCATCTGGGTGATACATGTGATTTTGTCCGGGATTTTCTTTCGTGCATTCTGTTGGTGATAAGGTCATGGTTTCACATCCACATAATCAAACAGGATATTGTTGATCTCCGTTTCCGGTTCGCAATCGTTCATAGCACAGAACATATCGATGAACTCCTGCTCAGTCTTTAGTGGGAATCCCTCGAGCACGACCTCTGTTAAGTAGATTGTAGCAGGATGTTTTTGTCTGATCTCTTGTGGGATAATTCGGATCGGCCTCCTGATAATATCATCAAGCGGCTCAATGTTTGTCTCAAGGATAACGATCGGCCCCATCCGTACGACCTTCCCGCCTTTCCCTAGTCCCTGGCACTGCTCGCATCCCATGAGCACATCACCGGGTTTCAGATTCTTCCATGTCGGACCGTTCTTATTCCCCCGGCGTGTGCGGTGCTTTTGACGGGCCCGGAATTGGGGGATGGTGGCGGTGAAAGAAATATTCCGCATCACTCACCGTCCGGATCATGTGCCGCTGCATCAGGATCGAAGTGCTTGCTTTCGGGGTTCATAAAATGGTCTTCCGATCGCAGGATCATTTTCCCATTCACACCCTCAACAAGATCGGGTTTTGGGAGCGGGCGTATTATTTTGCCGGTGTTGTCAATCATCACTTCATCTCTTAAGTCATGCCGGTGCACAACATTATATGATTCGCAGTCTGGATTGTAACAGTTATAGCGAGCCATATATTCAAGATTGTTCGGACCTATGACAAAAACGGCCCCGCAATCGTTGCAAAGGAATACTGCACCTCGCATTGCATCCGTCATCGTCACTCACCTTCTGCAAGCTGGCCGGCACGCGGGAGGATGCAGGGATCATTGGGATCGCATACGGAGCACTGGTAGACAGACATTAGCGATCCCCCGTATCGATCTCTTCAGGGCAGTATAACCCGGATACCGAGAATGCTTTCCGCAGGCAAACCGATTCCGCAACCTTTAGGATCATCGCGGATGGGTTGGTCTTCCACACGCTGTACCCGGTGTTGTACTCAGAGAATGGCACATCTGTCTTAAACGAATGCGTCATGTCGTTGCGCCAGATCTCGCACCACGCCGATACTATTTTGCGGTCTTTCCCCTCGCCGGAATAGACAACCCCCGATTGCATCCCGTCAAAGTGGCCTGACCTGTGTGCGATAGCCAGCATCCCGTCACGCCCGGCGAATATCAGGGCCGGTGTGTTTGCGTTGCGCTTGACCGCCCAGATCTGCCTTAGGAGGGGATCGAGCCCGTATGTGTTCGCCATGTACATCAGAAGCTCAAATTCCGAATCGGTGCAATCCGGCGCGATCTTCGCTTTGATGAGTTCGATCTTTTCGTTGAACTTCCCAACCGCCTGAACAATAGCCGGTGCCGCTTCTTTTGGCAAAGGCTTTGGCGGGATCTCAATATGCTTCGGTTTTGGTGCGCCGGCAAGTTCTTTGACATACGCATCGTTTGCGGCTTTCCGTGCATCCCCCGCCGCGTTCTCCCTGTCGATATTCTTCTGCGCTTCTGATGGTGCCACCGGTTCCGGCCAGATCTTCGAGATCTTTCCCTCTTTCGTGGTGAAGCACACCCGCACCTTCTTTTCGATCGGGTCCAGATACTTTTGCACGAAAGCCAGCACCGTGAAGGGCCGGTCCTCCTGTTCGCTATCTACAAGGATCCTGCATCCCCGGAACCCGGGGCCCTCCTTGTCTGTCAATACTCCGTGATTGGTTGGCGCATTGCCTTCTGTTGTCATTGATTTCTCATCTCCTTGTTTAATCCACGCTTGCCTGCGCTTGTAATCGCTCATTTACGATCCCCTTTTCGCACCACGGGCAGATCCCGTATAGGTTCGATTCATCCTCTTTGATCCGGGTCTCTTGGTTCCCGTACTGGTTCCCGCACGTCCGGCAGATGTGGAGTTTTGGCCGGCGCATTGCCTTGAGTTGGGCATAGGCATACTGGCACGCTTTGCTATCGGCACGCTCTTCTATTGGGGTGTGCTGGATGATGGTATCGTGATATTGGAGCCGGTCAATGTAACTCGGGCCAGGGTTCAGTTCCTCGTTTCTGGTGGGGGCCGTTGGTTGGTCCTGCTGCTCGGCTTTTGCGTCCATCATAGTTTTGACTCCCGCACTATGAGTTCAGTGAGAACATATCGGTCGAATCCGAGACAGATGTTGCCAGCGGAGATATAGATCCGATCATCCATGATCTCAATGTTGCCCGATACCTGCCTGTCGAAATCTGACTTTTCTGGATTGTTGGCGTGCGTATCGACATCAATCACGATGTTTAGCGATGCGTCCATTTTACAACGCCCCCGTCAGCCATCCGATCCGGTTCAGGCAATCAAACGCCTTGCCCTTATCCCCGTTTCGGATGTGCTGCTGTGCCTCTGTGGTGAGGTACCCTATACGCTTCAGGGCTTCCCGGGGGTTGTGCGATGCAAGGAGCGCGGAGTTCATCGCGTCGCTGTCTTGGACCGGCGCTATCCGCTCCTCTGTGATGGTTGTGCGGGCGTTCATTGTTTCCCCCTCATTGTGCAATGCGCAGCTACATGGATCATATTGTTTGATGTCGTTACTCCCATCGGAGATAATTGCTGTATAAGGCCCGCTATCAATCGTAGTGTGTCGGCGTCGTCTCCAATAGCAGAGAGCGGTATATTGAGTTCGTTGCACCAGAGAGCACAGTTTTCACGCTCGCATGGCCGGCCCTGCATGAATGGACAGATCATAACTTCCCCTCCCACCCGCAGAGCCTGCATCTTACCGTACCATCCTTCCGGGTGTTCATCCCGTAGCCTTTTCCGCATCCGGGACATGCCTTTTTCACGGCCTTCTTTTTCGTTGCCATACAATACCATTATCCTCTGCCCTTATAAATGTTTTTATTTATTTTTTTACCCCAAAAAATATATACTGGCATCGACCAATCAAGTAACCATGCAAAACAAAGTGAAGGTTTTGATTGCAGCGGTTGTGATCGTTGCATTGCTCGCAGGAGGGATCGTTGGATCGGAGTGGCAGAAAGTGCAGCCGATCGATATTACTGTGTCGTGGTATAATGAGACGGAGAACACGGCATGCTTCGATGTGTGGACGTTGACCCAGACGAATCAAGTCACCATTCATCCTCAGGAGAATATCGTGGAGTACAACGTCCAGATAGCACACGAAGAAATTTAACTTTTTTAAACAGAAATTTCCCGAAGTTCCCGGAACGACGCTGGATCGGGTATAAGTTGAATACCGAGAGACGTCCTGACAAATCCTTTTCCGGTATTGGAAACGCGCCTGTACCCGCAATCATTGAGGGCGTGCGCAATATCCCATTCGATCCGGACTATTCGCCGTCCGTCTATTTCCGGCAACGCCTCGATATAATCTTGAATCGCGGTGCTTGAGGCCGATTTCGGCCACGCCCGGTCTTTGAGATAAGACTGAACAAGGGGCAAAATAATCTGGTAATCCCATGAATTACGGATTTCTCCCATTGATAAAAAAATAAGCGTATCTTATATTAATGCTTTTTGTGTGGAGGTGGTGGTGGAATTTATGGTGTTATAAACGTCCTTGATGTAGTCGCCGAGGGTTAATTTAATTGCCATAGTCGAAGAATCAAATTCCCATCCGACAACCTGCCTGCTTATTGCAGTAACACCAGTTGAAGGTATAACGGAGATCCTTTGTCCTTCCCGGATCATCGCCGGACCGGTCAACTGCACTCCGTCACGAACGCGGTTGGCGGTAAACTGGTAATAACTGATCGTGGCAGTGGATTTCTGGTAATATTGCGACCCTTGGATGAGAGTGGTGCACGCAAGAATTTCAAGATCAGGGGGAGAAATTGATGTATCCGGCACTATTGATTTTGATAATATACCATGGACCTCCACTGGAGACCCACTTCCCGGACTGGTTTCCGTATTTGTTTGAGTCGAGATGAGACACCCGGTTAAATGAGGTAAATAAGGAGTGTAACGACCATTTATAGTAAAGTATGGCCCATAAACCGCATCAACACTCGATGAGTTTACGCGATATACACTTGTAAATGCCCCAACGTTAATAAATGCCGGGAAACTTGAAACGATACCAGTATTTTTTACATATACTCTTGGGAGAACGATCATATTTCCCCCGCCTTGAATTGAGCCTGCGGAAAGACTACTATCTATTGTTAGTGTTGTGGTTTGTGTCCCATTACTCTCAGTTTGTGTTACGGGATCCGCAGAAACAGTTCTACTCGGATATCTAGTGAAAACGCCTGCCACTATAATATAAAAATCAACTAGATCGCCATTTTTAATTGCATACCCTTGACCGAGCAGCGTAACCGTTGTCGATCCCCCGGAATAAGAATATATATATCCTTCCGTTTTTTGTGTGATGTATGTCGAATTGGTAAAAAATCCAGTTGAACTGTCCCACGGATCTTTTGCAGATATTACTGCCGATATACTAGTATTTTCTGGAAAAATCACACCGGTTGTGCGGATAAAAGGAAATGAACATTTTGCTTTTGCAATTACTTTTGTAAAAAGATCGTCCTTATTATCGGAGTTCGTGAACTTCACAACATTCAGGTTATTTGTGAGCGATCGTACCGCTGTTGTTTCTGCAAGATCGCTGGCAAAGTCCAGGCGCGGCACCTGCACGATCAGGCACTTATCTGTCGCAAGCGGCACCGTAGCGGCCCCACTGACAGCAGCGGTGATCGTTGTCGCATCATTTGCCGTGATCCTTCCCCATGCGAGCACCCCGGAATAGTTCGGCGTTGATGTGCCCGAAAGAAGATAGTTCGTAGTCGGGAACAAGATCCACGATCCCACCAGCGCATTAGTCGTAAGTCCGGCGCTCGTGATCGTCGTGAGGTTCGTGCCGTTGAAGGTCGCGTACTAGAACAGCATTGTTTCCATGCGGGTTCTCCAGTCGTAATCTGTAGCTCCGGTAAGCGAAGAGAACGCCGTGAGTTTATCGGTGTCAGAAAGTGTCATCTGAAGCGCAGCGCCGGATGGGTCGATAAAACCCCCGCGGGTCCCAATAAAATCCGGCTCTCCGGTGTTTGTAGCGCAGATAAGCGCCGCGAGTTGCCCGGCCGACTTCCCTACTTGTGAGGTTTGATTGGCCGCAATAATATTCCAGTCCGCGAGTTTTTTGATATCGGAATACGCCTCGCAGTGATACGTGGCCTTTTGTGGAGTGGTGCCCGGTTGGCTCATCAGCTCTTTGTTGGCGATGGTCATCTTACCGGACCAGATCACATCATACCCGGCAATAATGGCGACGTTCTTGTACCGGCCCACGGTGCCGGACTCAAAGAGATCGATCTCATCCGCTGTTCCTCCGCCCGCATTGGTGACATCAAAAGTTGCCTTGCCGGCCTTCGTGATGTAACCTTGGACCTGCAGATTAGTAAAGAACAGGTTGCACGCAGCTGTTTTCGCCCGGCAGATGCAGGTGCCCTTTGGCGCGGCTTCGCTGGACCGCTCGTAGACAAAGATAGTGATGTTCCGGAACGCGGTGTTCTGGGCCGGCGGAGTGAAAGTACCGGCTTCGATTTTGATCCACGCCGTTTTAGTCAGCGCGGTTGCCCCGGTGCCTCCGGAATCGTTGCATGTCAGCGATACGTCATAAGTACCTGCGGCGGTGTACGTATGCGAAGGGTTCTGAGTGGATGCGGTACCGGTATCTCCGAATGTCCACGCCCACGAGTTCACCACGCCATTTGTGGTCACCGATTTGTCGATGAACCTGACCACTACGCTGCCTCCCGTTGGCATGTAAAACGTACGCGGGAGGGAATCAAAATCAACAGTGAGTGTCATTATGCGTTCGCCACTATCCTGAGATTGATATCATACGATACTTCAATTCTCCCGCCCTGCTCCCCCACAGTAAGCCGGGTTACAATGCAATACCACGTTTTCGTGGATGCGGGCCAAGTGAGCACCAAGGGCAGGACCTCAACCTTCGAGAGTTTCAGTAGTTTTTCAAACTTAGTCGATCCCGGTGTCGTCCAATCCCCCGCCCCGATACCCTCTTTGAACTGCCCCCGGATACTGACACTTTCCTGCGTGTATTTCAGGTCCATGGCTTGTGCCTGTGTGTTCCCGGCGGCGTCTGCCGGTACTTCAAGGATGGCGACTTCGTTCACGTAGGAATACTGCGGGCCGGACCCCCCCTCATAGGTCCCTGCGAAGTCAACCGATATAGTCCCGGCTTGGTTTGCGAGCGTGCACGAATACGTCATAATGTCAGTCCTTTTCCTTTCTGCCTCATAAGATCCATGAATTTGAGGAACAATTCATATTCCGTCTTAGTCTGCCCGTAGTTGTTGAAGACATACGTGTTTCCTCCGCCGGATCCCGTGCTTACCTGTCCGTTGCCGTTCACACCGCTGTACGTCTCTCCCTTGTGAACCACTGCAATACCGGTCTCCGTTACAGTGCCCCCGGTATCCAGTTTCGGAAGCCCGAGAGACCCCGCCGCGATGTTGTAGAGGCTCTTTCCGCCGCTCCAGAGGGACTGAATGAAAGACCAGATCCAACCCACCGGATTGGCGATGAAGGAGATCGCGATCTGAGTGATTGATGGTCCCTGCCCGTATCCCCATAGCCATTGCAGGATGCTGAGACCGAACGATGCAACGCCCGCGAGGAAACCTGTAAACATCGATCCCACCGAGAGCGCGAAGCTGATCACGGAGTTTACTGCTTTCACGGTTCCGAAGAAGATCCACTTCGCAACGCTCCAAAGCCAGTCGCCAACACCCTGTACAACTCCGAGAGTGAAATTGATCACGGTCTGCATATTTCCCTCTCCGAGCGCCCACTGGAGCAGTTTCATAGTCCACGCCGGCACCCCTGTGATTGGATTGATCAGGAATCCAAATTCCAGGAGCGACTTCAGCGACAGGTTTTTCGTGAAGTTCCGGAACTGGATGATCAGCATATAGAGCCAACGTACCAGCAGTATGAAAATCGGCATGAGTGGGAGTAGGATCACGTCCATAAGAAACCCGAGCATTTTTCCGATCGTGCCAAACACGGTGTTAAGGATCTTGGAGTTCCCCACAGCCATCAGGAGCACGCCAACACCAACACCTATCACAGCGGCAAGCCCGGTAACGGATTTTGTCAGAGTAGAGAAAACCGATCCGATATCCCCCTCCATGAGTTTACCGGAGGCCTGGCCAATTCCCCCTGCAAGGGACTTCGGGCCGTTCTTATTGGAGCCCCCGCTAGCGTATCCTCCGCCTCCCGCGAGTGCGTCCATTACCTTTTTGCCCTGCACATCGACAAGGACTTTGACGTTGTAATTAGTTTCCGGCATTTGGTAATCCCGCCCCGTTCATTTTCCGTTGTCGTTCCCCAATTCCTGTCACCAAGAACACCTCCTCAATCGGATCGGTATCAAGTTCTGAGGGTTTACAGTTCAGCGCGAGACACAGTTCAATCAGCGCCTGGCCCCGTGGACTCTTTGCGAAAGGATATCGCAGCTTTATGCGCTTCCTCCATGACCGCTTCGGCCTTTTGGTAGACCAGTTCCACTTCCCCGGTCTTTTCGTCGTAGTACTTCCACGATTCCGGGTTATTGTACGGGGCATCGATGCAGAGCGCCGCGAGTGATCTGTAGAGTTGCAAGAGGCTTGCCTCAATGAACCCGTCCGGGAGGTCAATCATATTAATTTGCCCGCGCTTCAGCTTGGCAACATCAATGCCGTTGTACTTCCGGGCGAGTGCCAGAGCCTCGCGCCGCACCGGTGCCGGGAGAGCGGGACGGATCCGGATGTTGATACCGTTGTGCTCCACCGTCAACGACTTTTCATTTGAGGACCGGATCAGGGCCTCCATCGCCATGTGATCGGATGCCTGCTTTTTCTCAAACTCTTCGCGATCTGCCAGTTCTTTTGTGGGATCGAGCGTCATTTTGGATCGCCTCACAAGTTTGCGAATACGCAGGTCTTGCCCTCACCGGAAAACTCCGGAGTCCACCAGTCGTTTTCAGGGAGTCCCATGGGGACGCTCTCGAAGTACACTTCGGTGACGGTCTGCTTACAGATCGTTCCGAGTGAGCCGGTCGCCGTCGCCACCACGGTGAACGTTTTCACGGTGTTTGTATCCGCCACGGTGCCGTCGTTGGTTGTCGGGTTCAGCATCGAGTACTGAAACGCCGTCCCAACGATCGTATCGAACTTCGCCGTTTTGATCTTGACCTCTACGCGGAACGTGTGCTTTGCGAGTGCCGCCCAGAAGATTGATCCGCCGCCATACAGTTTTGCGACATCATACTTAGGCGTAATTTCAATGCCCTTGAAGACGGCGCATGGGGTTCCTGCATCAATAGTGAGGATCCCCCGGTTTCCGAAAAACGTATCGGGTGTTGCCACTGCTGCCATGTTAAATCACCTGTTTTACCTGAAGATTCAGAGTCCAGTAATGCATAATGTAGTCTCCATTCCTCCAATACCCCACTTCAAGAGAGGCATTGACAACCTCTCCCCCGCATGGCACACCGAGTACCGAAGTGCCCCTCACAGTCGCATTTTCCCTGATAAACAGGTCAAACGCGGCAAGGCCATAATCGCGGGTTGGCCGGATGCCGGACGTGATATCAGCGCACTTGTAGAACCCGATGAGATGCAGGGGATAGGTATGCTCCTCTCCGTTGCTGTAGATCTGGATCGTATCCCGTCCCTCAACGAACGGGATTGCGTAGGCTTCCGGGGGTTCGATGTACGTGGGGTCTTCGTCCCGCTCGGTGATTCTGGTCAAACCTAACGGCGTAAGATTCGTAGTGATACGGCCAATGATCGCGTCGATGATACAGTTGATCTGATCACCCGATGACATGATCCGCCCCGCTGAACATCTCCATTACCCCCGTACAGCCATTCGCAATACCCGCCTCGATCCCATCTTCGATGAAGGAATTCGGGCGCATCCCTCTGATGCAACGCCTGAAGATCATTTTACTGCTCCCTTGAGGTTTCCACGCCATCACATGCGGGTGTTTCGGGTTTCGCTTGCTCATACCCTTTGCACAGATCATCTGGTGTTTGGGGCCGTAGAGACCGGTACCGGTGATGTGGAATGGGAGGTATGCGGTGTTGTTGGCAAACTCGATCTGAGTCCGGTTAAGTTTCCGCTCGTGCCAGTGCTGCCGCATGTACCCGCTATCAACCGGCGTCCCTTTCATGATCTCGGCTGAGATTTCCGCCATGAAGATATCAAGGATACGTTCCTGCAACTCTTCCATTGAAAAGGTGCCGGTTACGATGCCCTTGAGTATCTTCTTGTCGTCCATCACGCCACCTTGAAATGAGAGAGCACCCACGAACCCGCGATACTTACGGCAAGCGACACGACCCCGGCAAATGCCAAGAGGGTGTTCTGGAATGATTCCAGAATCCCCAGGCGCTTTTCGTGATCTTCCATGCAAGTATCACCTTTTTCCAGCCGTTTCAGCATTGCGTCCATCTTCTCATCGAGCCGGATCAGAAGATCGTGATCGCTGGTATCGGCGTCTTTCGCTGTCACTTCTTACCTCCATGCCGGACCCATCGCCCGGGTTCGCTTGAAGTTGTCCAACTGCATCTTGATATCCGGTGTGAACACATCCGGCGCCTGGATCTTGAACATATCGACAGAATCCTTTGTGCCGATTGTCCGCGCCGCGCTGGCTTCCTGCAATGCCTTTTTCTTCGCAAGGAAATTATCGGAGATCTGCTGTGCGATCATCCTGATAGCGTCAAGCTGTGCGGAATCGGGGTCGTATCCTGCGACATACACAATCTTGACATTGGCCTGACCGCGGGCCGGGACATTCTGATCGAACCGGAGATAAGAGAGCGTGCCGCGAGCAACGAGTTTGTAATCAGCGGTGCCTGCCGCGATTCCGGTCGCACGCTGTACTCTAGCCTCCCAGCTCGGGGCATCGACCGATGAGGCAATATCCTCGGATACGGACGTAATGGAGTTTACCGGCTGTTCTCGGATCATGAAGATACGGTCCCGCTCCGTATACTCCCCGAGATCCCCGGTCGCCCCGCGCCCGTTATGGTACTCGGTATACGTCGCCTGCTCAAAGGATGTGACCTTGCAGTAAGAGTTGATCGCGGCCGTGATGCTGTCGATCAGCTGATCGCAGAACCGCTGCCACTGGGTTGCGGTCATTGCGGTGCCGGCCTGCTTTAAGTCGGTGTAACCGTACCCCGCGCCGGATGACTCGACATCTTCCTGAGTGAGGTAAACCAATTACCTCACCCCTCTTTCACCGGTACTTCCGGGGCGTCAAGAACCCGTCGGACGAGTTCGACATCAGTTTTTGTGAATCCGTTGAATCCTTCAATAGCCAATCTCAGGCGCTTATACTCGGCCTCTTCCAGCAATATGTCAGAATTTCCTTTCAGGATCTTCTGGGATAGCCGGTCGTTGTCGAGCAGATCGCGGGAGTTCAGTTTAAGGCCAGGATTAAAGAGGAGATTTGAGAGGGACATCCGGACATCATACGGTGCCTTTTTCAGTCCCTCTGTCGTTTCCAGTTCTGCCTCATAGGGATCGAGGTTTATTTTTCTCATGGTTTACCTCATGCGTGCTGATTTGCGTAGACCGCGATATAGTGAGCGGTTCCGTTGATCAGACACTTGACCGAGCCTTCAAGGGTATCCGGAACTGCACCGGTATAAAGCCCTTTGCCATCGCCATCTGCACCTGCGAATGAGAAGTACGGGACGGTCCCGACATCATCATTGAGGTGAAGCATCGACTGGGCACCGGTTGATCCGGCTTCGTTCACGATACTGACCACGTGTCCCATCTGCGTGATGGTTCCCGCGCCTTCCCAGATGAAAAGGCCGGCTGTGACCCATCCTTTCGACACTGTGTTTGAGGCACAGGTAACTTTGCCGCTGATTGCGGTCAGGTGGGCGTTTGCGTCAGTGGTGGCGATCGTGCTGCTGGTACCGAATACCAGATGGCTCTGGACACCGTACGCGTCAAAGACGTTATGCGAGAGGGTGACGCGAACCATGAGATTGGCGATCTGACCGACCATGTTCGCGGCGGTCACTACCTTAAGATATGTGGTTCCGACAGTACTATCGACGACATCGGCCGCCACTGAAAGGTACTGCTGGAATGGCACATATGTCCCGGTTGCGCTTAATGTCTGGGCCGCACCGATCGCCTTAAGGCCGGTTGAGTTCACCGAGACAGAAAGTGCGGGGACTGTCAGACCGTCTTTGATCCGGGGATCAAGCGCAATGCTGTTGCCGTCATCCGCCTTCAGCCAAAAATGTGGGGATTGGCTTGCCATGTCTCACACCTCACGCGAACGGCTTGGTACCGCTGTCTGTCGGGAGTGGTTCGGCACGTCCGGAAACGAATCCTACTGCTGAGGCACCGAGAACGACCTGGTTCAGGATTGCGCACCGGTCGTTATTGGCAAGGCCCGTTGCGGTTGCTGTGGTTCCAAGACACCCGCGTTTTACTGTAAGTGTTGAGGCTGCGGTGAGCGGGAGTGAATCGGCGATTACTTCGAGGATTTCGCCGCCTCCTGTCAGGAGATAGTACGGAGCGATACGCGGGTTTATCCCATCGTAGAGCATTCCATCGACCGCAATTGTGGTATCGGTAGCGGTGTATGCGGTGCCGCCATTGGCAATATCCGCAGGACCATATGTGAGCGTTTCCGCAACGTTTGCGGCTGCACCGACGGGGGTAACATTTGCCACGACCCCGACAACTCCCTTTACGATGGTACCGGCTTTTGACAGGTTGATCCAGTCACTCTGCGTGACCTTCTGAACCTTGAAAATGATCGGCATCACGTACTGAACAGGGAAAAATTTTGGAAGAATTGCTGCTGCTGACATTTTGTCTCTCCTTACGAGATGGTGATCCCGAATACTCCGCCCTGGAAGCTGTTCGTGCCGTTGCTGTCTGACTTATCGATCAGTACTTCGGAGGCATTGATACAACCCCTCTGGGATGTATTCAGATTTCCAAGCTCCTCATAGGTATCACCCCAGAGGACGCGCCGGGCAATGACAGAGGTATCGAGTGCCATAATGCTGCCATAGTTGCCGGTTGTGGTTGGCATGAAGGTTATCGGGACCAGAGGGATCTGCCCAACAGGAGTCACGATATCGACTTTGCTGAATCCAAATTCGTTGGTTCGAATCTGCTCTGTCCTTAAGAAATCATTGAGTCCGCGGCCAATAACTCCAAATGTCTTCCAATCACATACCGCAAGGTTTGGAGTGCGGCCGTGTCTCACCATAAGCCGGATCGTTTCATCAAGGAACGGCTTGATCTTGTCAAGAGTGGCCGCACCTCCGCTGTAGGTCTGATAGAGCGGGGCTGCGGTGTTGTTAGTGATAAGTTCGTACAGGCCAGGGTACTCCAGCGTGTTTGCCGCCGTGTATGTCGGGTCGGTGTTGGTTACGTCACGCTGAACACCGATAATTGAACGTTCACGGAGGTTCCGGAGCATCTCATTTGCCGCAAGAGTGCGGATCGATACGAGATCACGGGCCGGGTACTGGGTCTGTCCTGCAACCTTCGCCATCTTGGTAATGCGGAAGAAGGTATACATGATCTTACAGGTAGCAGTCCGGATCGCATCAGTCAGATCTGACTCCGGGGTATCTGGGTCTTCGCCTCCGAAGAATGCAGTGCCCGCGCCGGTCTCGGTAATTGCATCCCACTGAGCCACCTTTCCGTGGTTGGCCTCAACCGGGATAAGTGCCTGCATGGGATAGATCTTCTTGAACAGCATGACAACCCGCTCATCGGAGTAGTTGTGCATGAGATTTGCAACACTGGCGGTGCTGGTTGCTTTCTTCAGAGTTGATCCGCGAAGCTGAGCATCAAGCTCTCCGACGAAATCCAGTTGTGCCTTCTTGATATCTACCTCAAACTTTTCCATCCCATACGAACTGTCGAAAATGGCTTTCCTTACCTGTGCAGGAGATACCATATCCACGAGAGGGATCATAATGGCCGCTCGCGGATCTTGTTCAATCGCTTCGATCATCCCGATCTGTGCGGCCTTCTGGATCTCTTGCATATTAAGGATCTGATCCCCCTCTTCGATACCAGGCCCCCAAAACTGACGGGAGCGGTTACGGGCCTCGTTGATCCCGATGTTCAGCCCCTTAACGGAGCCGAACCCTGTTGATTTGACAATTGCTGACATTTCGATATCACCTGAATAATTTTCCGAAGTTCGCAAGCTGTTGCGCGCCGGCAGATTTCACAATCGGTTCTTTGGTCGGATCATCGGTTGCCGACTTCTTGATCTCTGACGGGTCGATGACGATCATCTCCGGACCTTTCGCAGTGCTCTTCTTAATCTGCGTGAGTTCCGCTGTGAGCGTGGCGATCTGGGTCTCTGCTTTCTGGAGCCTCCCGAGCTCGGCCTTGGTAATCGTCACCGATTCGACCGGGGCAGCAGGTGCCACTGCCTTCTTGGCCGGGCACTTCATGATCTCTTTCTCTTCATCGTCGGGTTTCTTCTCGTCCTCCTCATTCTCCGGCTTGGTTTCCGCCTTGTAGAGTCCAAGTGAGCTTTCAAGCGACTGAAGCCGCTGCACGACCTGCGTGAGCAGTTCGATCACGGGTTTCATATCCCCGCCGCCCTCCGGTTCTTTGTTCTCCAGTTCGGGGCCGTCGCTCACGTCTTTCATGGGCTTCTGGCTTCCCACTTCTGGAGATCCCTTTTCCTTTTCGTCTTCCGGGTCCATAGTTTTCGTAACCTCTTTGGGATACTTCCCGTCCGTTGTCGGATGGATCATACCTGATGCAGAGTCCGTGGCTTTCCTGCATGGCCTCTGCGTGTTCGTGCGATTGATGTTCATC
>Ga0172381_10002925_pt1 | contig 18425 bp, 15 predicted proteins | sample Leawel6488metaG_FD_119754 | JGI IMG/M metagenome (GOLD analysis project Ga0172381, IMG submission 119754) | Leachate microbial communities from a municipal landfill in Southern Ontario, Canada - Leachate well 64-88 metaG | ecosystem: Engineered > Solid waste > Landfill > Unclassified | place...
CTGACCCTGTCCTTCACACGCCTCGCATCTTCCGCCTTTTACATTAAAACTAAAACGTCCAGCTGAATACCCGCGCACTCTGGCTTCTTTTGTTTTAGTAAAAATGTCTCTTATGTGTGAAAAGGCTCCCGTATATGTTGCAGGATTTGATCTTGGAGTCCTACCAATTGGAGACTGATCAACTAAAACAATCTTATTCAAATTTTCTGTTCCCAAAATCTCTTTGTGTTCTCCTGGGTCATCTTTAGCCCTATAAAATTTTCTCAGCAAAGCTCTAGCTAAAATATCATTTATTAAAGAGGATTTTCCAGAGCCAGAAACTCCAGTGACACAAACAAATTTTTCAAGAGGAATATTAACATCAATATTTTTTAAATTATGCTCTTTAGCTCCTTTGATTGTCAAAAACTTTTGACTTTTATCTTGTATTTTTGGCTTTTGGCTTTTGGCTTTTGATTTAGGGCCGTCAACTTCCACTTTTTTCCTGCCAGAAAGATAGTCTCCTGTTAATGTGTGACTTTTAAGAAGTTGTTGCGGAGTTCCTTCAAACACAACTTTGCCTCCGTGCTTTCCGGCGCCAGGACCAATATCAACAATCCAATCAGATGCCATCATTGTTTGCGGATCATGTTCTACAACAATAACAGTATTTCCTAGCTCTTTTAACCTTTTTAAAGTGCCTATTAATCTCTGTTGGTCTCTTGCGTGTAAACCAATTGAAGGCTCGTCTAAAATATATAAAACGCCAGATAGTTTTGACCCAATTTGAGTTGCTAGTCTTATTCTTTGTTCTTCTCCACCAGCTAAAGTTCCTGCTTTTCTGCCCAGCGTTAAATAAGAAAGCCCCACGTCATTTAAAAAACTGACGCGGTCAATAATCTCTTTTATAATCGGCTGACTTATCTTCAAATCAGACTGGTTTAATTTTTTAGGTAAATTTTCAAAAAACTTTTTTACTTTTTCTACAGACATATCAGAAATTTTATCAATTGATTCTTCTCCAACCGTAACGGCCAAAACTTCTGGTTTTAATCTTTTACCTTTGCACTTTGGACAAACTTTTATCACCATATACTGCTCAATTTCTTGTCTTGTCCAGTCAGAATCTGTTTCGTGATATCTTCTTTCCAAGTTTGGGATTACTCCCTCAAAACCCGGTTCACCATATAAAATAGTATCTATAAATTTTTTAGGCAAATCTTTTACCTCATCGTCTAAAGAAAACTTATATTTAGCTGCTATTTCTAATAATTTTGAATAATAATAACCTTGTCTACCAACTTTATGAGACGCTCTGCTCCAAGGCCAAATAGCACCCTCTGAAATTGTTAAACGCTTATTGGGAATAACTAATTCTGGGTCCACTTCTAATTTTTCTCCGAGACCCGTGCAATCAGAACATGCTCCATAAGGATTGTTAAATGAAAATAATCTTGGCTCAAGTCCTGATAAAGAAATTCCACACTCCTCACACGCAAAATGCTCTGAAAAGACTATGTCTTTTAGCTCCTGACTTCTAACTCCTAACTTCTGACCGATAATCACAATTCCTTTTCCTAAACGCAAGGCAGTTTCTAAAGAATCTACCAATCTTGACCTTTCTAAACTTTTATTTAGAACTAGGCGGTCAACAACAACTTCAATATTATGTTTTTTTTGTTTATCTATTATTTTTTCTAAAACTTCTTCAATGGGATAAATTACGCCATCTAATCTCGCCCTAACAAATCCCGCTCTTTGAATTTCTTCTAAAACAGCTTTGTGCTCCCCTTTTTTGCTTCTTATAACAGGCCCTAAAATTGTAATCTCTGAATTTTTTGGCAATTTTAAAACCTGAGCCACAATTTGGTCAACTGTCTGGCGTGAAATTAATTTTCCGCAATTTGGACAGTGGGGCTTTCCAATTCTTGCATACAAAAGACGTAGATAATCATAAACCTCTGTTATCGTGCCGACAGTAGAGCGTGGATTGTGCATTGCTTTTCTTTGGTCAATTGAGATTGCAGGAGAAATTCCTTCTATTTTATCCACATCTGGTTTATCCATCACACCCAAAAACTGCCTAGCATAAGCTGACAATGATTCTACGTATCTTCTTTGGCCTTCTGCGTAAAGCGTGTCAAAAGCCAAAGAACTTTTTCCAGAGCCAGACAGACCAGTAATAACAACCAGTTTATTTTTTGGAATATCCAAACTGATATTTTTAAGGTTGTGCACTCTGGCTCCTCTAATTTTTATAAACTCCTGTTCCATAAATAATTTATCCAAAATATAAGTGGTTCATTATACAAAATTTTTTACTGATGTTCAAGAGCTAGCACTTGGACCAACCTTGCGGTGACGCTTTTTTTAGGGTTAAATAAACCCATGGAAGGATTTAAATATATATTTAAAAATAAGCTTGAGTTGCTGCCAAAAACAGCCGGCGTTTATGTGTTTAAAGAAAAAAACAAAATTATTTATATTGGAAAAGCAATAAATATTAAAAATAGAGTAAAAAATCATTTTCAAGTCGCCTCCGCCAAGGCTTCGGCGAGCCAAGCAACATTCAAAGATAATATCTTAGCCGAATTAACAACAAAGATTGGTTTTTTAAAAACTAACTCTGAAATTGAGGCTTTAATACTGGAAGCAAGTTTGATCAAAAAATACCAACCAAAATACAATGTAGTCTGGCGAGATGATAAAAACTATTTTTATGTTGCAGTTTCAAAAGATGAAAAACCTCTAGTTTATATAACTCACCAAAAAGTTAACCCAAAAACTGAGTATATCGGTCCATTTGTGGAAGGTACGGCTCTTAAAAAAACATTAAGATTTTTAAGGCGGGCGTTCCCTTACTACACCACAAAAAAACATTCTAAAAATAAATGCACGTGGTGTCATTTAGATTTGTGTCCTGGACCTACTCCAGATTTAAAAGCTTATAAAAAGAATATTAAAAAGTTAATTTTGATACTCAAAGGAAAAAGAGGCGCTGTGTTAAATTCTCTAAAAAAAGAAATGAAACAGCTGGCAAAAGATAAAAAATTTGAAGAAGCAGGTAAAGTTCGAGATAAAATTTTTGCCTTACAACAAGTGATGTCACACTCACGCGTAATTGAAAACCATATCTCCAGAGTTTCCCCGAGACCCGACCTCGGGGAAACTCTGGCTAGGATTGTTGACTACAAAAAACCAATTTCTAAAATTGAAGCTTACGATGTTTCAAACATACAAGGAAAACAAGCCACTGGATCTATGGTTGTTTTTATTAATGGAAAATCTGATAAAAAACAGTATCGTAAATTTCGCATACGAATAGAAAATGAACCCAATGACATTGCGATGCTAAAAGAAACTCTGGAAAGGCGATTTTTACACAATGAATGGAAGTATCCTGAAGTAATTTTAATAGATGGCGGAAAGGCACAGCTAAATATTGCTATAAAAACTAAAAATCAAAATTCAAAAACAAAATTTATAAAGATAATATCAATTGCGAAAAGAAACAAAGAACTTTTTATCGAAAATAGAGACAAACCAATTTTGTTAAAATCACTTCAACAGGAAATTTACAACCTTATAATTCAACTAGATGATGAGGCTCACAGATTTGCAATAAATTATCACAAAAAACTAAGGTCTGAAAAATTATTGAATTAATAAGGAAAGCATGCTATTATATATCCATGAAAAGCCTTTTCTCTCAGATTGTGGCTGCAATCGCAGGGTTGTGGCTGGCCTCATTATTTGTTCCCGGGGCCATAATAAGAATATATTCTGATTCAAGCTTTTTTGGTTTTGAATTAACTGACAAATGGCAAATTTTTTTAATCTTAGGAATTATCCTCGGATTTCTTAATTTTTTTGTAAAACCAATCTTAAACGCAATAACATTGCCTTTAAGGATTATAACTTTAGGGCTTTTCAGCATTGTAATAAGTATGGCAATGATTTGGACACTGGATTTAATGTTTGCCGAAGTTTACATACCATGGCTGTATCCCCTTTTATGGACAACCTTAATAATATGGGTTTTAGGTTTATTTATTGAAAAACTTTTAATTAAAAACGACTAACAATATGAACCCCGTTAGAAGTCATGAAAATGCACAAACGGGGTATGTTAAACTAACAAAGTTTTGTTTAAATTGATACTTCTATCATATAAAACAGACTTCTAACGGGGTGAATACCATTTTATTTTATACACAAATTATAGTATCTGTAGCATTAATTATACTTATTGCAATCCAACAAAGAGGGGCTGCTTTAGGTGCTGGCTTTGGCGGTGGAGGTGAAAGTTATTCCACAAAACGCGGAGCGCAAAAGAAAATATATTATGCTACAATAGTTTTGGCAACTATTTTTCTAGTTCTAGGCGTATTGAATATATTGATACCGTAGACCTGACAGACAATAATTTTAGATTATAAATGAGCTCTAAAAAATTTCCAAGCTTTTCGCAATGGAAACAAATTTTTAAAACGCTGAAAGGAAAAGAAAGGTCATTTTTTTTGACTCTTATTTTATTGGCATTAATTTCCGGAACTTATCTCGCGACTATTTTTTATATAAATAAAACCGAGATAACTCCTGCTTATAAAGGAAGCTATGTAGAGGGTGTTTTAGGACAACCAAGGTTTATAAATCCAATTTACGGAGAAACTAATGACGTAGACAGAACGCTAATTGGATTAATTTATTCTGGCCTAATGACTTATGACAAAAACGGCGAAATAGTGAATGATTTAGCAAAAAACTATCAAATTTCAGAAGATGGAAGAACCTATACGTTTGAGTTAAAAGATAATTTATATTGGCAAGATAGTGTGCCATTAACAGTTGATGATATTATTTATACGATAAAAACAATACAAAATTCTGAATATAAAAGTCCGCTAAGGGCAAATTGGCTGGACGTTGGTATTCAAAAAATATCTGACAATTCGTTTGCCTTTTTACTCAACTCCCCATATAATTCGTTTTTGGAAAGCTGTACTACAAAAATAATCCCTCAACATATTTGGAAAAATGTTTTACCAGAAAACTTTGCTTTGTCTTCATATAATCTTCAGCCTGTTGGATCTGGTATTTATACAATGTCGAGCATAGAACAAACTAATTCTGGGTTTATAAAAAGCTTAGCTTTAAACGCTAACCATAAATACTACGACAAGCAACCATACATACCCAACATTACCTTCCAGTTTTTTGAAAACAAAAATGAATTGATTAAGGCTGCAAATCAAAAAACAATCGATGGTTTTTCTATTGCCTCTCTAGATGAAACCGAGTCGTCAATTGAAAAACAAATAAAACAAGGGTGGGGGCAAAAAGAAAAATTTGACGTTTATTCTTTTTTAATGCCGAGATATTTTGCTGTATTTTTTAACACCCAAAAATCTAAGATATTAGCTGACAATAATATAACAAAATCCCTTAATTACTCAGTTGATAAACAAGCAATTATAAAAACAATAAGCCAATCTGATAAAGAAAAAATTTCTATTGTAAACTCCCCTATTCTCCCAGATTATTTTGGATATGCACAACCCGATACAGCTTACGAATTTAACATAGAAACAGCAAATAATCTTCTAGATAAATCCGGCTATAAAGACCTTGGAAATGGAGAAAGGGCAAAGCCAAATGATAAAAAACTATCATTTCAGTTTAAAAGTTATTTGAAGATTGGATCCAAGGGAAATGAAGTAACAGAGCTTCAAGGTTGCCTGTCTAAATTAGATCCTAATTTTAATAACCTTTTACAAGACGAGACTATTGGAAAATACGGGGACGGAACAGGGGAAGCAGTAAATGAATTTCAAAAAAAATATTTGCCGGATGTTACACCAACAGCTGAAGTTGGACCTGGCACACAAAAAAAACTTAACGAACTTTGTTTGACTCCTCAAGACAATTCAACGCCCTTGCAGTTTATCCTAACAACTATAAATCAACCCCAATTAGTTCAGGTTGCTAACCTTCTAAAAGACTACTGGAAAAATGTAGGGGTGACCATAACCATAGAAACAGTATCACTATCAGAATTAAAAGAAATTATTAAAAGCAGAAGCTACGATGCTTTGCTTTACGGAGAAGCACTTTCAAGCTTTCCTGATTTATATCCATTTTGGCACTCTACTCAGATAAATGATCCTGGATTAAATCTTGCGACATATCAAAACAAAAATGTTGATCAATTGTTAAAAGACGCAAGAGAATCAATTGATAAAAATATAAAACAACAAAAATACGAGGAACTACAAGAAATAATAATTTCAGATGCTCCTGCCTTATTTTTATACAACCCTAATTATATTTACTGGATTTCTGATAAAATAAAGGGAGTTGATACAACAAAAATAGTTGACCCAGCAAAAAGATTTTCAAATATAGAAAATTGGTATATTAACACTAAAAGGGTGTGGAAGTAATTTATATGGAATACGATTTAAAAAATTTGACACCTGATATAAGACATTTAAATGATATGCATTCAGTTTTATATAATCAAGATTGGCTTAAAACAACCGATAATCTTGAGCTATATTATATGTACAGGGGGTTGGAAGAAAAAGACGGATTAAGATATGACATAACAGTTATTCCTGCCAGAATGCTTGGCTCAGAGTTTGTAAAAACAAAAGGTCATTATCATGTTAACGCATGGCAAGAGCTTTACACTGTCTTGGCAGGAAGTGCAATATATTTGTTACAAAAAACAAATGAAATCGGAGACATCGAAGATGTGTATGCGGTAAAAGCTGAAAAAGGAGACTTTGTTGTAATGCCTCCTTTTTACGGACATGTAACTATAAATCCATCTGAAACCCAAGAACTAAAAATGGCAAATTGGGTTTCAAAAGATTGTAAATCTGATTATTCTGACTTTGAGAAACTGCAAGGCAGTTGCTATTACCATATAAAAAGAAGCTCGGGCGAAGCAAGTTGGATAAAAAACGAAAACTACAAAAATATCCCTGAATTGCGTTTTGAAGAGCCATTAAAAAAAATTCCTCAAAATTTAAATTTTCTAAAAAACGGCTAAAAATGCGGACGTGGCGGAATTGGCAGACGCACAGGCTTCAGGTGCCTGCGAAGGAAACTTTATGTGGGTTCGACTCCCACCGTCCGCACAAAATAACAGAGAATCGAGCTCATAAAATTCTCTGTGCCCTGCTGTTTAAGGCGGGCGATATAAAAATTAATAATAAAAATTTATGAAAAAATTTAACGCTGAGGAAATCCAAGTTCCTCAAAAAAACTCTCCTGCTGTGGCAGATAGTTTAAGGATTATTCCTTTGGGAGGATGTGAAGAAGTCGGAAGGAATATGACTGTATTTGAATATGGAAAAGATATTGTGATTTTAGACATGGGTCTTCAATTTCCAGAAGAAGATATGCCTGGGATTGATTATGTAATCCCTAATATTGAATATCTAAAAGGCAAAGAAAAAAATATCCGAGGGGTTATATTTTCACACGGACATTTAGACCATATTGGAGCTGCCCCCATATTACTTAACAAGTTAGGCAATCCACAAATCATCGGCAGGCCATTAACTATTGAGATGATAAAACACAGGGTCGAAGATTTGTACCATGGAGCTTCAAAAAATTTAAAAACAACCTATATAAAAGACCTTCAGCAAAAATTTAATTTGGGAGCCTTTACTTTAACATTTTTTGCAGTTGATCATTCTGTTATGGATGCAGTTGGAGTAATTCTAGAAACTCCAAAAGGCACAGTTATACATCCTGGCGATTGGACAATTGGCAAAAACTCCGCCAACAAAAAGACCATAACTTATTCTCATCTAGCTAAGTTACCCAGACCAACTATTTTAATGCTTGAATCTTTAGGTTCTACAGACTCTAAGGAGCCTGTGACAGAAGAAGAGATGTTAAATAACCTTTATAATTTAATAACAAAAGCTCCTGGTAGAACAATTATCGCAACATTTTCGTCTCAAATTGAAAGAATAAAACAAATATTAGAGTTTGCAGCAAAAACTAATAGAAAAGTGGCTTTAGACGGATTTTCAATGAAATTAAACATTGAACTTGCAACAAAATTAGGATATATAAAAATTCCTAAAGATGTTGTAATCACAACAGATAAGGCCCACACGTATCCAGATAATAAGGTTATTATAATTTGTACAGGAGCCCAAGGAGAAGAAATGGCAGCCCTTTCAAGAATTGTAGCTGGAAACCACAGACACGTAAAAATTAAAAAGCAGGACACCGTTATTTTTTCTTCATCTGTAATTCCAGGCAATGAAAGAACTGTCCAAAGATTAAAAGACAATCTTTATCGTCAATCCGACAATGTTTACCATTCGGGCATCATTGATGTTCATATATCGGGTCACGGCAACATAAGTGGCATAAAACAAATGCTGTCAGAAATCAGACCAAACTATTTTATACCAGTTTATGGAAATCACTATATGTTGAAAGAAGGTGCCAAAATTGCCTACGGAATGGGTTGGCAGAAAGATAAAGTTATTGTTCCAGATAACGGATCTATAATAAAATTTACAAATCAAGGAGTTGAAGTTCTAAAAGAAAAAGCACCAACAAATTATGTTTTTGTTGATGGGTTAGGAGTAGGAGATGTAGGAGAAATAGTTTTGAGGGACAGACAGATGTTAGCAGAAGACGGAATGTTTGTTATTGTTGCTATAATAGACCGAAAAACTGGAAGAGTTAAAGGCTCTCCTGATATTATCTCCAGAGGATTCGTTTATTTAAGAGAATCAAAAGATTTACTTTCACAAACTAGAAAAAAAGTGATTGAAATTGTAGATAAGTCAGCCGGTCATGGCGGACCGGTAAACTGGGTTTATGTGAAAGATGAAATAAGAAATAAAGTTGGTGATTTCTTAAACAGTAAAACATCTAGAAGACCAATGATTTTGCCTGTAGTTATTGAAGTTTAATAAAACTGAAATAAACTCCCTTAAAAAAAGTTATCTCCCTACGGGAGATAACTTTTTTTATACAAACTTTTTTATGTAAAAACCCTTAAATTCCATGTTTAAGTACGGTTTTTTTGCGGTCGCAAAAAAACCGTACTTTAGTCTTAAAATTTATGTTAATATAAATTAAATAAATAAAATTAACTGAATAAAATTTTGAATGAATCCAATAACCGAACAAATATTACTGCATTTATACAATTGCGCTAACGATGGTTTTAGTTATAGGTTTAAAAAGGGACTTTTTATTGATGACTTATTTTCCGGCGCATGGAAAAATTATAAGCATGAACAAATAAAAGATTCCCTAAAAGAATTAAGCAGGCTAGAATATTTGAAAAAAAAGAAAAACTACGATGGCTCGGTTTTGGTCTCTTTAAGCGAAAAGGGGATGTTAAGGATTTTAAATATGAGGTTTCGGCTCCTAAGCAATAAAAAAGAAAAATGGGATGGGAAATGGCGCATGGTTGCCTTTGACATTCCCGAAACTCATAAAAAAGGGAGAAATGCTCTAAGGTATAGATTGCGAATGGGCGGGTTTTATGAACTTCAGGAAAGTTTATTCTTGTACCCCTATGATTGCGAAAAAGAGGTAAGGGATTTTATTGACTTATTTAAGTTACAAAAATACATCCGTTTTGGTTTATTAGATTCAATTGATAATCAAGAGGGGCTTAAGGGAATGTTCGAGCTAGCATAGACAGAAAAAAGATTGTTTCAAATTTAAGTACGGTTTTTTTGCGGTCGCAAAAAAACCGTACTTAAACAAAATTTTTTGACCAAAAAAACAGGCTGGTTGGATTCTCTTTTGAGAAAATCCTAACCAGCCTTTGATCAGCGCAGAGCAGATGCCTCCCCATCTTTAGACTCGCCCTTAAAACGGCGCAAGCTTAAATCCGAAAGGGTGCTTCACTTCTGATGCGCCAACTTAGACGACTTACGCACAAGTGGCAAGAGAGACTTTTGCACATCTTGGTCCGCCTCGATCTTAATGTTAAATTTATCCGGATGAGAGCAAACAAGGTCGCCTAAAGCTTCCTTTGCAGACACGCCACCGCCGATGCAAGTAGTGTCTTGTTTGCCGGTCAAAAGTGCCAAATAACCGTTCCCGTTGTCAGCTACTTGAACAATTTTCTTACTCATAGTGGTTTTTTCCTTTTTGTTAAGGGTCTGACTTGTAGTCGCCATTGTGTTATTGCATCGTCAAAGATATATCAAAATAGCATATAAAATTATGTATGTCAAGATTTACCCTTCTCCACTATAGTGCTACAATAAATGAATAAAATGAAAGTGATGAATAAGGTATCCAGCGCAAATGAGGACTAAATGTATAATATTTTAGCCATCCTCATTTGCGAGGCGATCTTGTTCGCTTCGCTCACAAAATCGTGCGCATAGTATCTGGCATACAGCCAACAGGAAATATACATATAGGAAATTATTTAGGTGCTATCAAGCAGTGGATAAACCTTCAAAAAGAAAATGAATGTGTATTTTTTATTGCAGATTTGCACGCGCTTACTGTCCCCTACGAACCAAAAGAACTACAAAAGAAAGTTATAGAAAAACTTGTTTGTTACGTTGCAGCTGGTTTAGATCCTGAAAAATCTATTATTTTTGCTCAATCTCAAGTCAAAGAACACACAGAATTAGGCTGGCTATTAAATACTATTACTCCCGTGGGAGAGTTAAACCGTATGACCCAATTTAAAGATAAATCTAAAAAATTTAAAGACAACGTTAATGCCGGTCTTTTAGACTACCCTGTTTTAATGGCAGCTGACATATTATTATATAAAGCTGAAGTTGTTCCAGTAGGCAAAGACCAAGAACAACACGTTGAGCTAACCAGAACTATCGCCAAAAAATTTAACCAAAAATTTGGACAAACATTTAAAGAACCAAAAGGAATAATTCCAAAGTTTGGGGCAAAAATAATGAGTCTTCAAGATCCAAAAAGGAAAATGTCAAAATCCGATGAGCCAAAAAGCTACATCTCTTTATTTGACGAACCAGAAGTTATTCAGAAAAAAATAATGTCCGCCACAACTGACTCAGGAAAAGACGTAAGATACAACGTAACAAAAAAACCCGGCATATCTAATCTTTTAACTATTTATAGCTTAATGTCAGATAGTCCAGTTGAGGACCTTCAAAAAGATTTTGATAAAAAAACTTATGCTGACTTTAAAAAATCTTTGGCAAAAGTTGTTATAGATTATTTAGAGCCATTCCGCAGAAAACAAAAAGAACTTTTGACAAGAGATGTTTATGTCCAAGAGATTTTAACAAAGGGAGCTGACAGAGCCAAGATTATTGCAGAAACAACGATGAAAGAAGTTCGTGAAAAAATGGGACTTTCCTAGTTTTTACCTTTTTAGCTTCACTAAAAAATCAGCGTCGCCCGCTGATTTTTTGTTTATTATTGATTTATTATTTTTCGCCCTGGTTTTTGATTAAATCTGTTAATTCTTTTTGCTTCTCCTCTAAAATTTCTTTAGTGTCTGCCTCAATCGTTAATCTCAACAATGGTTCTGTGTTTGACGGTCTTACGTTAAACCACCAATCTTTATATTCCACTGTAACACCGTCTAAATAATCTTGCTTTCCGTCTTTATATTCCTCTTCTATTCTATTTATCATCGCATCTTTATCTTCTACCTCAAAATTAATTTCAGATCCATTGGCATAAGGAGAAAGCTCTTTTATTATTTCCGAAACATTTCTTCCATCTTTAGATATTACTTGTAGCAAAACTAAAAAAGCTACCATGCCGGAATCCATAGAATAATTATCTTTGAAACAATAATGTCCTGACAATTCTCCGCCCATAACCCCGTTGTTTTTTAAAAGTCCTTCTCTTACATTAACAAAACCGACCTGAGTCCTTATTGGAATACCTCCCCATTTTTTTATAAACTCAGGAACCGCCTTTGAACAAATTGCATTATAAGCTATTGCCCTACTCGGATTTTTTTGTAAAAAATATTTTGCTAAAATCAATAAAGTTGTATCTGCCCTAACAAGTTGCCCTAACTCATCAACTAAAAATATTCTGTCTGCGTCTCCATCAAACATTAATCCAAAGTCAGCTTTCTGAGCTTTTATCATTTCACTTATTTTACCATCAGACCCTTTCTCAAGGGGATTTGGACTGTGGTTTGGAAAACTTCCATCTGGCTCAAAATTTAAAGCTACAATTTCCACAGGCAATTTATCTGTTATTTTTGAGATAACGTTTCCCGCCACGCCGTTTGAGGCATCAACAACGACTTTTAAAGGCACCATTTCACTCAAATCTACAAAAGAAAAAATATGATTTAAATAATCTTTCCAAATATCTTTTTTTTCTGTTTCAGGATTTTCACCGGAATCAAATTCATCTTCTCTTACAACCGAAAACAGGTCTTTGCCTCGTATCATTTGTATGTCTCCGCCAATCTTCTGCATCATCTTAAATCCATTATATTCTTTTGGATTATGACTGGCAGTTACCATAACACCCCCATCAAAATTATATGCTCCCAAAGCAAAGTAAACGCATTCTGTGGGCACTTGGCCTATATCGGTTACACGTCCGCCCTCTACGCAAACTCCTTTTACAAAAGCTTTTAAAAGCTCTGGAGAGGAAGTGCGAGCGTCTCTGCCCATAACAATCTTTTTTACTTTTGAATGCTTGATAAAGGCTCGGCCTATCTTAAAAGCCGATTCTTCATTTAAATCAGAGGGGTATATCCCCCTTATATCATAAGATTTAAAAATCGTAGGGTTTATTTTATTCATATAGCTATTATACACAAAAACCTTGATTTATTGCAACAATCTGCTATAATGAGCCTACTATGAAAACATACGAACTAACTTATATCGTTTCTCCGGAAATAACATCGGAAGAGACGGAATCAAAAGCAAAAGAATTTGAGGCTAAAATACAAAGCATAGAGGGAACAGTTTTAAAACAAAAAAACCCAAATGCTATAACATTAGCTTATCCGATAAAAAATCGTGCTTCTGGTTTTTTGGGTATTATAGAATTTCAAATAGAACCAGAAAAGATAAGTGAATTAGAAGAAGCCGTTGCAAAAGATGACAAGATTGTGCGCCATACTATTGTAATCAAAAAACCTATGAGCTTGAGGAGAGAAAGAAGGCCCAGAATAAAGCCAATCTCTATTTTAAAAACAGAAGAAGAAAAGGAAACAAAAATCGAAGAAGAAAAAATATCTTCTAAAAAAGTATCTGAAGAAAAACAAAAAGTCGAGTTGAAAGACATTGAACAAAAATTAGACGAAATATTAGGATAATAGTTCTATGAACCTAAATAAAGCTTTTGTTTTAGGAAATGTTACCCGCGACCCAGAAGTAAGATCTCTACCATCAGGTCAACAAGTAACCAGTTTTAGCATAGCAACAAATAGATTTTATACCTCCGGTACTGGTGAGAAAAAACAAGAAGCAGAATTTCATAATATTGTTTGTTTTGGAAAACTGGCTGACATAAGCTCAAGATATCTAAACAAAGGATCCTTAGTTCTAATTGAAGGAAGAATAAAAACAAGAAATTGGACAAACTCTCAAGGAATAAAACAATACCGGACAGAAATAATTGCAGAATCCTTGCAGTTAGGACCAAAAGGAAGTGGAGGCGGGGCGCCTGCTACTGGATCAGGATCGGGTTATAGTAAATCATCTTTTCAAAAACCAGACCCAGAAGAGCCCAAGCAAGAAGAAATTCCAGTAATTGAAGAAGATTACACTCCCCCACCAAGCAATAATCCAGAAGAAAAAAAATCAGTTTCTTTTGAAGACAACGCCGCAGACGAGATTGACGTTAAAGATATCCCCTTTTAAAATTGACCTAATTTCTAATTAACCTAATTGACCTAATCAAATCCCAATTCTAAAATGACTAATGCCTAAAACATTTTTTAAAAACTAGTCATTAGACATTATTTAGAATAATTAGAGCAATTAGAATAATTAGAATAATTTTTTATTATGTGTTATTTTTGCCAAAAAAATATTGAGGACGTAGATTTTAAAAATACAGAGATGCTGGCCCGATATGTGTCTGGTTTTTATAAAATAAAACCAAGAAAAAAAACTAATCTATGTTCGCATCATCAAAAAAAAATCGCTAATGCCATAAAAAGAGCCCGTCAAATGGGTCTAATGGCATATACGCCAAAGTAGCTTTTAGCTTGTTAGCTTCCACTTAAAAAAACAGCCTTTAGGGCTGTTTTTTTAAGCTGATTAATATAGCTCTATTCAATCAAAAATCCCGAATTAATCCGGGATTTTCTAAAAGCTAAAAGCTGACTACGCTTGTTCAATTATCATTTTTTTAATCTTTGCCATTACGTCTTTATTCTCTTTTAAAAATGTTTTTGCACCCTCTGTGCCTTGCCCCATTTTTGTATCCTCAAAAGAAAAGAAACTTCCAGATTGTTTTATAACTCCTGCATTTACCCCTGCCCTGAAAACATCCCCTGTTTTTGAAATTCCCTCGTTGTAGTAAATATCAAATTCTGCTGTTCTAAAGGGAGCCGCTACTTTATTTTTTACAACTTTGGCCTTTACCCTATTTCCAATAATTGAATCTCCAGCTTTTATCTGAGCTGTTCTGGCCAAATTGATTCTTACGGAGGCATAAAATTTTAAAGCAAGTCCTCCTGGCGTAGTTTCTGGATTTCCAAAAACCATTCCAATTTTCATTCTTGTTTGATTCAAAAATATAACCATTGTGTTTGATTTTGCCATTATACCAGAAAGTTTTCTACACGCCTGACTCATTAATCTTGCCTGAAGTCCCATATGTTGGTCACCAATTTCTCCTTCAATTTCTCTCTGCGGGGTTAAAGCTGCAACAGAATCAACTACTATCACATCAACGGTTCCTGTTTTAACAAGTGTTTCTACAATCTGCAAGGCCTGTTCACCAGAATCTGGTTGAGAAATTAATAAATCATCAACATTTACACCTAATCTTTTTGCATAATCAGGATCCATAGCATGCTCTGCATCAACAAAGGCGCAAACACCCCCCTTTTTTTGAGCCTCAGCTACCACGTGAAGAGACAATGTTGTCTTTCCAGACGATTCGGCTCCATATATCTCTATTATTCTTCCTCTTGGCATTCCACCAACTCCCAAAGCCAAATCCATTGCAATTGAACCCGTTGAAATTGCATCTACGTTTACTGCGTGAATTTCTCTCATAGTCATAATCGCCCCCTCTCCAAATCTCTCTTTAATTTCATCAATCGCGCTGTTCAACGCTTTATTTTCCTTTTTATCCTCTTTTATTTTTTTATCTTTTGACATGTGAATTTATGAGTGAAACGAATAAATTCATGCCGTCAATTGAAATGTTTATATAATATATACCTTTATTTCAATTTACGGCGTACCTTTACTGTTTTTAATTTTTAAACCGTTAATTGAAATGTTTATATAATATATACATTTATTTCAATTTACGGCTTACCTTATTCTTTCGTTTTATTATTTTTTAAACTTTTTTCCATTCGCTGTCCTCAGTACTATTATCCTCTGAGGAGATTTCTGATTCGTCTTGAGAAGCTCCTGATATTTTTGAGGTAAAGCTGGCGTGTTCAGCAAAAACTTCCCTTGGCTTTGCTCCATCAGCTGGTCCAACAATTCCTTGTTCTTCTAACATATCAATTAACCTGGCTGCTCTTGAATATCCTATTCTTAATCTTCTTTGTAAAAATGAGGCAGAAGCCTTTTGGGTTTCCAATACAATTTTTTTAACATCCTCAAATAAAGGATCGTCGCCATTTGAAAACTCATCTCCTGCGCGACCACCTTCTTTTGCATCTTGATGCTCTAGTGCATCTCTTAAGTTTTGCACCAAAACAGATTGTGGCTCCTGAATTTTTTCTTTTTGCTCCCCAATAAAATCAACTACTTTTTTCACTTCTTTTTCAGAAATATACGGACCCTGAATTCTACTTATTTTAGCTGACTTAGCAGATAAAAATAACATGTCTCCAGCTCCCAGCAATTTTTCAGCTCCTGAGGTGTCTATAACTGTTCTTGAATCAACCTGAGAAGCAACCTGAAAAGTAATCCTAGTCGGCACATTGGCCTTAATTAAACCAGTAATAACCTCAACAGAGGGCCTCTGTGTGGCTAACACGAGATGAATTCCAGTAGCTCTTGCCATTTGGGCTAATCTAACAATTCCAGCCTCCAACTCTCTACCTTTAGCCGCCATTAAATCTGCTAATTCGTCAACCACAAAAACAATATAAGGCAGTTGCATTCCATTTGCAATAACGGTTTTATTTTGATTATATGTAGCAAGATTTCTTGTTGGAATTTCAGAAAAAACCTCAAATCTTCTTTCCATTTCTCTTGTTAACCATTGCAAAGCATTTATTGTTTTTGCTGCATCATAAATTACAGGACATAGAAGATGAGGAATTTCGTTATAATGTTGAAACTCAACCCTCTTCGGGTCAACCATAATCATCCTTAAAGTATCAGGAGTACATTTGTATAACAAACTTAAAATTAAAGTATTTAAAAATATTGTTTTTCCGGTTCCTGTGGCTCCTGCAACCAAAACGTGTGGGCCCTCTGTAATGTCTGTATAAACCGGCGAACCAGCGACATTACGGCCTAAGGCAACCAACAAGGGACTTGTGGCATTTTGATAAGCTGTTTGGGATATTAAGTTTCTTAATGTAACAATTGATCTCACTTTGTTTGGAACCTCAATTCCCACTAAAGATTTTCCTGGAATTGGAGCCTCAATTCTAATTGGGTGAGCAGCCAATGCCAAGGCCAGGTTATTTGATAGTGTGGTTATTTTTGAGAGTTTTACTCCTTCTGCTGGTTTAAAAGCATATTGAGTCACTGTTGGTCCAACGTTAACTTCGGCCATTTCAACTGGAATGCCAAAATTTTCAAGCGTACTCTTAATTATCATTGAGTTTTCTTTTATGTTGCCGGAAGTCGGCGATGCTTCGTTTTTTGTCAATAAATCCAGTGGAGGCAAAATATAATCATTTTTGTTAACGGAACCAGGTTTTTTAATTTCCTTCTTTTCCGCGCCGTCATCCCCTTTTTTAAATAAAGTGATTCTTGAAGGCCTTGGCTTAAATTTTTCCTCCTTATCTGAAGATATGCCTTTAATTCTTAAATTTTCATTTTCTGTCCTGTTTACTGCAAAGGTTGGTTTTTCTTCCTTCTCTTTTTTAGGCATATCTTGCCAAATAAACTGTAAGAATATAAATAACCCAATTAATAAAATTGCTCCAAATACAATATTAGCAACCAATAAACCAAACAGACCAACAAGTAGTTTAGCCAATAAAAATCCAATCCACCCACCGTTCATCAAAACTAAATCCTTAGCAGCCAGAATACCAGCCACTCCGATAACAGAAACCAATACAGCCAACCCCATTGCTAGATCTCTTCCCTTTTTTCTGGTTCTTAAAAATATTAAGCCAGACACAAATAAAAATAAGGGAACAGTATAGAAAGCTCTTCCAACTAAAAAATTAAAAATTTTAAATAAAACCTCACCCGTATATCCTGCTTTATTAAAAAATGGAAAAGACAAAACAACAATAATTGTTATAACAAACATTAAAATTGCCTTTATCCATCTTTTTGTCCAGTTGCTCAAAAGCGACGGCTTTATGTTTTCTTTTTCGTTTTTTCCGTTTCCGTTTTTATTTTTATTTTTTTTAGCCATTAAACTACTAAATTATTAATCTCTAAGAATATATTAATATCTATTCGCAATCAATGCGAATTGTATTATTATAGCATTTTCATTGATTGATTCAAGGATAGCATTTCACACCTGCCTGCACAGGCAGACATTAATAAACGGCTCATGCTAGCCTAGCATGAGCCGTTTATCTCGTTAAACTTCAGAGTCCCAAAGCCAGTTTTTAATCTACTGTAGACTCGCGTAATATATTTTATTAAGAGATTAGATTATCTTTATTTCTGCTCCAGCTTTAATATACGCACTCAAAATACCTTTTACTGTGCATTTTGATATCTTATTGTGTCTTGGTATCGTTGTTATAAAATCTCCCGTTCTTTTTTTAACCTTACAATGTTTGCTCCCTTGATAATATATAAAGCCACACTTTAAAACAATTTTAAGTAATTCATTATATGAACATTCTGAGGGTTTAACTTTTAGCGCCTTGATTTATGATTTCAAATTTTAGTTCTCCAGTTTTTTCTCTAATCGGGAAAATGTTAAATTTTTGAGCTAGTTTTAAAGGGGGCATATAATTGGGCACATAGGGAAAATATTTTTTAGGAACTTCATAGTATGTTCTTACTGCATCGTTAACCATTTCAATTAAACTCGAGAAAGTATCTGCTTCTGTAAAACAATCTGGATATGTAATTATTTCTGCACAAAATTTCCCATTTTTAGATTGATGTACTCTA
>Ga0172381_10002926_pt1 | contig 18418 bp, 28 predicted proteins | sample Leawel6488metaG_FD_119754 | JGI IMG/M metagenome (GOLD analysis project Ga0172381, IMG submission 119754) | Leachate microbial communities from a municipal landfill in Southern Ontario, Canada - Leachate well 64-88 metaG | ecosystem: Engineered > Solid waste > Landfill > Unclassified | place...
CCCGCAGACAACCGACCCACTGGAAGTTATCTGAAGTGTGGATTCTGTGATGGAGAAGCAGTTGTAACAGACTGCGGAATCCATTACTGCAAAAAATGTGCGGAGAAAATGGGGTTGAAATGAGAGTAACGTTAAGTTGGGAAAACGCAGCCACTATTGCACAGACAATAATGGCAATCGACGGAGAAGGAATAGCATACTCGTCCGTGTCTATTGATGACATTGGAGTTGTGACCTTCATACCAGTTGGAACAGAAATCGAAGTAATAAAGAGGAAGGATGATGAGACGACAATGTGAGAACTGTGAATATGTCAGGTATTGCTTTTGGGGATTAAAGTTCATCCAGATGTACTTGAGAGATACGCCGTGTAAGCAAGGCAGGAAAGTAAGAGAAACAAAAAGGGTGATTGGAATTGACACAGCCACCAGAAGTGATCACAGTATGGCGTAGGTGTAATCAGTGTGGGGAATATAACCCCACACCATCATCTTGCCTGAAGGAAGGAGGACTTGAGAAACGGTACTGTATGTTCTGCGGAGCCGTATTCGTTGGGGGTATTAACGCTCATGGTTAAGGAAATACAGTTAACAAAAGGGCAAGTAGCAATAGTTGATGACCAACTGTATGAAGAATTGTCGTCAAAGAAATGGGTTGCGTGGCGTTCCAAATCTGGAAAGTTCTACGCTGTAAGAACAGACTACTCACCAAAGCGGACGACCAGAATGGCAACATGCGTTATAGGTCAATGTTATGGTAAAATGGTCGATCACATAAACGGCGACACACTTGATAACAGGGCTTGTAATCTTCGACATGTAACCAGCAGGCAGAACAGCCAAAATAGGCACGTCCCCTCAACAAGTAAATATCCGGGGGTTAACTACGACAGCAAGACACCGCGATTAAAGACAAAAAAATGGCTATGTAGAATACAGATAAACGGGAAAACAAAGAATTTGGGTCGTTACAAGACAGAAGAGGAAGCGGCAACTGTTTACAGGGTTGCAGAGGCGGTGCTTGTTGATGGTAAATAAATATGAACCAAGGATAAAAACAATTTCTGTAAAACCAGATCAACACGAAACCATTGTTGGGATGAAACGAGGCAAAGACACCATCTATGATGTTGTGGACAGGCTCATCGACACCAACATTGCCAACGACGACGCGATAACAGGACTTGAATCGCAGTTCGAGGATTTGGAAAAAGCCGTATTCGACATGTCAGAATTGGTTCATGAACTTAAATGGGAGATGAACAAATGTTTGAAGGAATCTTGAGCCTGCTCAACAGGCTTCCGGGAGGTTCTGGCGCGGTAATCAAACCCGCACCACCAGAACCGAAGGTGGTATATCCAGATTATATTCCACCTATTGAAACGCCACAGAGAACACGGGACACGTGCCACCCTATGACAATCGAGGAATACGAGAACTACTACGATGGTGTCCGTATCGCTCAAGCCGCAGGAAGGATACTGACGAGCCTGCATGACAGGACACGGGAGGATAAGCGTCACAGAGAAATTCTGGAAGCAATCCGCGAGAAGGAATACCGATGAACCCATTCGAGGTTATTGGAATCGGACTGTGCGCAGGATTCGGTTTCCTTGCAGGCATGATAGCGTTCTGCTGGATTGCCGAAGCCGTAATGTACTGGTGGGAGAGATAATGGGCGAGTGTTCCAAATGCGGAGAATGTTGCAGGTGGCTTGTAATTGCAAGCAAGAAAAACCTTGCCCCGTGGGACATGAAATATCTCCGTGAACGTTGCGATATGGAAACCAACGAAGCATTTTTTATCGACAAGTATTGCAAACACGCACGAAGGAGATATGACCTTGAAGGACAACCAGTTCTCTGCGATATCTACAACGAAAGACCAATAGTTTGCAGGGAGTATTGCGGGAAGAGGTATACGAACGGGCATGTTTATTTCGTACCTGATGGATGTACGATGGGGAAACCATGAAGTGTCCTGAAGAGATTGCAAAAATCAACAGAAGGAAAAAACTGAAGTCCATTTACCAAAGTAAGGAGTGGAAAAATGCAGTCAAAGAATTCACCAAAGGAAAGAAATGCTCTTGGTGCGGTTCTGAAGAAAAACTTACAGCACATCATCCATATATGGAATCTTACAAAAACGGGACTTACGCCGACTTGTATCTGTCTGCTTGCGTGGTGTTGTGTAACCGTTGCCATTTTGCTGTACACCATAGCCTCCTGCTCTGCCGAGTTTGCGGCATAAAGTATCATCGCTTGGGGGCTGATATGTGCCGTGATTGCTTTAACAGAGAACACCCGGAAATAGTAGAGGCGAAGAAAAAGAAAGAGGAAGAATACAAAGCCCTGCAAAAGAAATTTCGGGACGAGGAACGGGACCGGGCAAAGAAGTGGAAAGCAGAACACAAATTAGTGAAGAAATAATTTGTTGATTACAACGCCAGCAACCAACAGAAGCAACCCCCAAGCGCAACCAAGACCAACCCATATAATTTTGAAGTATGTTTCGTGTCGCACGATGGATGCAATCTCTTTATTTACAACGTCTGGCGTGGGATATTTCGCCCTTGAGATATCTGCGGCCTGACATTTTGTAAGGTACTCTTTCTGGTCCTGCTTTATATCTTCGATGTCATTCCGTATTTCCTCAATCTTTTGGCAAATAACAGCAAGTGTCTGCCCCTGTCCGCAAGCATGGTCATCCATGTTTTTCCTCCCATATCATATTATATGATATGATCATGTTATGTTCCTGTCAATAGACGAGGTTTTTGAATTAAGGAGAGTGAAAACGTTCTCTTCATAATCTCCAAGTTCAACGGCGAATTGCATGGTAGACGAGTCAAAAGACCATGACATAACTTCCCATTGGTACTTAAACTGACCATCCTTGTACACATCATCTGCATTGTACCCATCACCAGTACCAACAAGAACGGTAATTCTGTCGCCTTCTTTTACAATCTCCCAATCATACTTCTCGTACATGGTTCTTGTGCCGGGCTTAAAAAACTCAAAAACCGGGCATGTGATATTCCCCTTACGAAGATAGTAGGAGTGGTTGATTAATGCCTGTGTTGCATAAATCTCAAGTTCCCCCCTGGTGATTGCTTGGTCTACCGTTTTGGTAATACGAATTTCACCATACGTTTTTAGGGGAGAATCTGTACTCTCCGTGTTGCTGCGTATGAGGCACCCGGGAAAAATTGGAACCGCATCCCCCAACTTTTCACCAAAGTAGGGAGGAGTGCTACCTACAAGAGAGATGTAATAACCATATTCGGAATCAACGCCAGTTGTGGCGCACTCTCGTATGTTATTTGAGCCTCCAATTCTACACAACTTGCCACCAGTAAAGTCCGAATATAACCGTGATGGGTCAGACACATATGTTTTACATGCTGCAAAAACGCTATACTTCATTACAGTGTGAGAAGTAGATCCAGAGTCCTTGAAAGACTCGCTGATCCCAACATCCGTGGTTTGAGTACCGTCGGTTTGGGCTACTTCTGTTACAGAAGTTATAGAAACCGGACCCATAACGATTGGAAGGTTGTCGTCTGTTTTTCCAGCAACCCAACATGAATCACCAACGCGGAGAGAATACCCCTTTCCTATAAGTCGTATAGTTGTTGCACCTGCGGTATAGGAGTAGATATAGCCGTCAAGTTTTTGCGTGCAGATTGTGGTATTCTCAAACATGCTCTCGGATTTATCCCACAAATTAATTGCAGTAAGGGTTGTGGAAACGGTATTGCTCGCACCAGTGTTGCTCAAGGAAGTGTCGATATTTTTTGCCTTTACCGTTACCTTCGTTGCGAGATTCTTTTTGTCCGTTCTGTCGTCAAAGCCGTAACACACGAACCCGTCCCTTGTCTTGTAATCATTGGAATGAAGCGTATTCACGGAACAACCAGAAGAAAGATCCCATGCAAAATCAACAACGGGGTCGAGAAGAACAAGGAAGTCACACGGTGTTGGCGGAATACCCCCATTATGTGCAGTTACCGTTATCGTGGTATCGGTATTACCGGTAACAAGACCCCAAGAAACAACACCTACAATATTTTCCGTAGAGTCTGAATTGCTGTCGTGTAGAAAAAGAACGAACTTACCAACGAAATCGTCTTCCGAATATGGTGAGAATGTGCCAGCAGATAGAGTGATTACGTCTCCATCAAAACTACCAGTGCCGTACCACGACTGAAGGCGGGTTCTCCAATCAAACCCAGATATGTTAGCCAAGGAAATAAACTGCGAGTACAGATCGGCATCCTTGACATCATATACGATTTTCGCACCCTCAAGAGAGATTAGTGATTTGACAACCTTCCCCGTCCAATCAATATAAGAAGAATCGGATGCCCTGCATATTGTAGATACAACACCACCTATCGTATTTACAACGCTGTTATTTGCAGGGATATATGGAGGCTGTTCCTTCATCTTGGAAATGTCGCTTTCGCAAGACACCTCCCACTCACCAAACTTAATGGAAGCGGGGTAAAGACCCTGTGTTTTTGAAACGGCACGAAGTATCTTACCAGACCATATGACATCTCGACCAAGTATTATAGCAACATAATTGCCAGCATCAATAAGACCGTCGTTGGTTACAAGCCCCGTTATTCCAGAAACTTCTGGATAAACCGCGTCACCGATATTGACGACATTGAACTTTGCCTTTCCAGCCCTATTCACGGAGCCAGTTATTGACAGAGAGGAATAGAACAGGTGGTTGTTTTCAGATCGGTTCCTATTAACAACCGTTGCCTCGCCAGTTTTTGGATTATAGATAAAAACACTGGCGCGTTTCCAATGCGTACTGTACCTGCTCATGGCAAATTCACCTGCTGTATAATTGCGTTATCAGAGGAGATGCTACCAGAATTTCCATTCGTATCTGTTATTTCGAGAGTAACGGTAAAAAATGTTGTTGCCGTAGTTGCACCAAACGCAATCTCCGGGTTCTGCAATGTCGATTCATGTACAACAACCGCAGATCCGGTTTTGGTTATTTTCCAATACCAAGACGACGCTGCGCTTCCAGATATCGTACTCCTGTCATACAATTTTACATACCACGACGGGGGAGATGCAACAGCGCCAAACGAGCGGGGGTTTGCATAAAACCATGCGACAGGAGATGCAACGGCAGTAATCGTATGCGTGGTCGCAGCCCCGTCACCAACCACATTTCCAGCAACAAGAGTAACATCATACGTTCCCGCATCTGTAAACGTGTGAGAGGGGTTCTGCGTGCTCGCGTACGAACCATCATCAAAATCCCAACTCCACCTGTTGGGGGAGTTAGTAGAGGTATCTGTGAAAGAGACCAAGAACGGTGCGAACCCGGTAGCGGGACTTGGCGACGTTTCGTAACTTGATACCGGGGCGACGGCATTTACTGTTATTGTCTGTGCTGAAGAAGTTGCGGTTCCGCCAGAGTTTGTTGCATCCAGCGTAACCGAATAAGTACCCGGAGTATTGTAGGTGTGCGAAGGAGATGTAGACGAGGATGTTCCTTCACCGCTTCCAAAATGCCAAAGATACGATGTTGCATCAGAAGAGGTATTTGTAAAATTTACGGCGAGTGGAGCATTGCCAGATGTAGTGCTCTTGGTGAAACTCGAAACCGGGATTTCTGTATATTCAAGAAGTATAGCCCCGGTCTCGCCATCTCCTCCACGATAGCCAATACCAGTACCATCATTCATACCATCCCCGCCACCTCCGCCGGCACCATAACCATAAGCGGATGCGCCACCGTATGTACCATTGCCCGCAGAACTCGAACCGCCCGATATAGGACCGACAGCACCCGCACCACCATCTCTGGTAGAGTATAAGGTATTAACACCCGTTGCACCTGCGCTATCTGTAGCACCAGAAAACGATGTTGTACCACCATTGCCGCCTTTGTTATAAATTCCAGCAACATTTGAGCCTACCCCACCTGCACCTTTCGCACCGATTGTAAACGACTTGGTAGTTCCGGGTGTAACATTAATGTCTGAAGTAACGACAGCAGAAGACGCAGGACCGCCATACCCGCCATACGCAGCACCAGTGCCACGATAAGAACCGCCAGCACCACCAGCACCCCCGCCACAGAGGGTTGCTTTGAGTTTCTTACAACGAGATGGAACTGTCCAAGGACTCGAAGATGCGGAATTCAGGGTGACACTTACGTTAGCCATTACTCCGACTCCGAGTTTGTAAGAACCATAGTCAGGGTGTGATCAACAATATCCTTTGCACCGGGCGACAGGGAAACCCGATACCCCTGTATCTGTACTGGTATTGCGTAGTCGCCATTAACGTACAGACATTTGTATTTTTTATCCCAATACGATAGGCTGAACAGTTTTTCATGTACTGTTACTGGTGGAGATGGTGGCGGAATAGTTCCAAGACCGCCGTATTCCTTCAGGACGATGTTGAATGTAGACGTGAGCATACCAATATTAATTGTGTACACGTTAAATTTCGGTGCACCAGACGCGGTTGTCTCATCCGTTGGTGTGGGTATTGTAATAATGGGGTTGGAAATGTTGAATGTGAACTGCGGATTGAGAGGCATCATATCAACAGATATGGTATCATCCTGATTCGCAAGTGTTAGTTTGTACGTCATACGTTCTGTCTCCAAAGGTCTGCACGAACACGATCCATTACCGAACGGTACATGTCTTCTTCATCCTTGAATAGAGTACCATTGATAGTGACGTAAAGACCGCCACCATTGGCAGGAGTGATATGTTCTCCCTTATGTATAACCGCGAGACCAGTACCAAGAACTTCGCCACCAGTATCCGCTTTCGGAACATCAAGCCCAAAAAGGCTTGTGGCGAAATCAACAGCACCACCAACAAACTTACCGCCCTCTTCAAGAAGATTCCATAATGGATTTGCGGAATCTCCCTTGAAAATGTCAAGTTTTATTCCAGCAACCGCATCAATAGATTTGTCACAGATTTCAAAAAGCCATTCGATAACACCCCATGCCAAATCAGAAACACCTTTTGCAAGACCGATGGTGAATTCTATCGAGTTATTTATCAGAGAGGCACCGCCACCAAATATGTACGACACCGCAGATTCTACAACAGTGCCAAGACTACCAAACGAGAAGTCCAAAACCACATCGAGGTCCTCAACAAATTTGCTACCGAAGAGAACCCCAAACATATCCCTCCAAGATAGGGGAAGTCCCGGTATATTGGAATCAAGAAACGAGTCGGATATGCCAGAGAATACATCGAGTATCTTTTTAGATAGAGGGGCATCCCCAAATATCCATTCGAGAATTCCTTGGAACCACTTGTCAAGTTCTTTTCCAGCATTCTCTAAAGAAAGGGTTATAAGACCGGCTATACCATCGGCTTCTATTTTTTTCCAACCGTCTTTCCACCACACACCAAACTTAATTATTTCCTGATAGAGTGTTACTATTGCACCAATAAGAAGCGGCAAGAATGGTAGTAGGACGAGATCGAGAAGCAACCCAAGTGCGTTGGAAATCTGCTCATCGAGAGTCTTCAGTATCTTGGAGTTGTCTATTGCCTCCTTCAGTGTAGATTCGAGAGTCTCTATTGCAAGAGTAAGTGGTGTTGCCATTATTTGTTACCCCTCTTATTTATAGCGAATGATAAGAAATCATCCTCGTCTGTTGGAATTTCCAGAACGTCGGCAGGGCAAAGCGATAGGATGCTGCACTTATCGAACAACATTTGCCCCTCCTTCGATTCAGCGAAAGTTCTTCACATCCTCCACATGAGCAGATATCTGTTTCAGCATAATTGTGAATATCTCCTGTGCACCGTTATCTTCCGCCTCATCATCATACACGCACCACGTTTTAGCAGAAGTCCAAGGCTCATCAACGCAGAGCGATGATATCATATCATATAATATCATCTCCATCTTCTCAACGGGCGCGTCTGTGAATTCGTCCTTTCTTGTTCTGTACAACGAAAGTTTCCTGCGTAGTTTTTTATTCACAGATAAGCGGAAACGTATAGTTTCGTCGCCCAACTTGACCGAGCCTAACGAATCGGAACGAGATCGAAGTGCGGAAACTACACGCTCATGTGATCGTATCTGGTTCCGTTCAAGTTCAGATATCTCGCCAAATGCCTCTTCTACGAAAGGGTCTTGCGCCATAATACCCTCACGCTGCTGCCCACATAACCGATGCGCCCTCGCCAGACACATCAAGTTTCACCCACTGTCCTTCATTTGCCCGGAATGGAAGGTTCGGGAAGTAAACGTCATACACGGTGCCGTGAAGAATCTGCCCGTCCTCAAACGTGAAGTATGCGTCAATGGTGAATGTTTTCACAACATTGGTATCTTCGTTTGTCTGACCGCCGCTTGTCGGATTTGTAATGAAAGACCAAAACGCAATAGACGATCCTGTAACGGCTGGGTTGAACTTCATCGAACCCACCTTAATAGAAACCTTCTGCTGGTGTTTTGCGACAGCAACACGGAAGATACTTCCCCACCCATAGAGAGGAACGTGATCTGCCGAAACCGTCAATTCAACATCTTTTATAGCCGCAAACGCGGAGAGCGCGGGGGTTGCACCACTTCCAGTAATGGTGATGACTCCCCGATTTGCAAATGCTACTGTCTGATCTCCAACTGCCATGATAACTCCTACAATTCAATCGTAGTTATATTTAACGTCACCAGAAATTTATAAATGACGTAATCAACAACTTCAAAGTAACCAAGTTCCACCCGAACATCGTAGATACAACCGGGCTGGAAAAAGGCACCATTGCCTTTGAATAATTCAGCACAGTCGTATGCCTTTTTTCGGAGAGTATCTATATCATCATAGATATCCTCACCACGGATTTCATTACGGGTTGCTCTGTAATATCCTACAATCACTACTTGAAAACGATGTTCCCAATCTGCACTTCCTATGTATGGTGATATATTATCTGATTTATCTCCGATTGGAATTACGCAAATGGCAGGCAAACCTTCAGGAGAATCAGCAAGTATAGCGGGGTCTTCATCCCTATCAAGAATACGCGGATAGATGGTTTCGCCATATTCATCAACGATTGAAAGAACACTCGCAGATCCAAGCCTTTCCCGTATCAGACGAGCGATCCTGTCGATAGACGAAAATGCTGTCATTCTTCCTCCATTTTAATTAAGGACTCTTCTATGCTCCTTGACATTGCGGTGTCGATGTACTGGTGAAACTTCGTAACAAGACCACTTGACATGCCTTTCCGCGAAGTCATATTGTAGAAGTTTTTTCCAGCATACCGATAGTAGAAGTTAATTCTGACATCAACATCTACAAGCGGACCCCCAATAGCATGAAACTTCTTATATGACTTTTTCGTTCTCTCTCCATATGCAAACTGTTCCTTTGACGGAAATTTGGGAGTTCTATTTGCAGACCATGGACCGAAACCGTACCAAAGCAACTCGAACAGGTTGTATTGACCGCGAGAACTGGAAACGGTTTTATCGTTATAAACAATAAAATTTTTCGCACCAGAATCGAGGACCACAACGAAGTGGTCACAAAGATGGTCACTCCATCCTGTTGTTGCATAGGACTTGTCGCCGCCAGTCTCGTCGTCATAGAATGCCTGCTTGCCCATGTTTGTAAACTCTGAAAGGTATTTCATGTCTGATAGTTTGTCCTGCATTATATCACACGCAATGGATAGCATCTGCTCTCTATCGGATTCAACGAGTTCCGAATATACGAGGTCATATCCCCCAAGGTGTGACGTAACGGACAAGTACACAGTCATGATTACCAGAACATGGGACCGTCCAACGGAAGCCTTCTGTACCTTTCCAGAGCCATCTTTTCTGAATCTGATAGGATCTGTGATTCATCAAATGGCTCGAACATCTGCGAGTAGTCCCTTACCGCATAGTTTCGTATCGTTGATGCTTCCTGAATCTTCTTCTTGGACATTATGAGATTTTTGAAGCAACGGAGTATCTGAAGTTTTATGTCACCGAATTCGGCAGAGTCTTGCATGTATCCGGTGTAGTAGGTGAAGCGAACGTTCCTCTTACCCTGACGTGGAACATTGTTGTGATATCGAACGAGGGTTAATTCGGATTCTGTGAAGACCTGATAATCCCCACCCGTGGTACTGGACCTCGCACTTCTTGTTACCCAAGAGTACGGGGTAGAGGTTGAGTCGGTGTCCTCTTCCACAACGATAGGCGCATACGTTGTTGCAGGTCCAGTACCAGTAAGGTAAAGGTTCCTCAAATAGAACTCAACATCGGAATCGAGATAATCCGACACAGCACTATCATCATCGGAAGTTCCGCGACCATCCTTGTATTCGACAACGAGAGTTGGTAAGAAGGAAATCACATTGCAGAAGCGGTGAACCATCTGTGCAATCTTGGGTTCATATGTCTGCACGAAAGACAAGAATTCCGCATCGCTCATCTGGACGCCATTAATCTTCATGTCTTTGTTCGAGAACCCCAAGAACGCCTGAACTTCCTCCTTCGTAACGTATGCCATGATTACCTCTTAAATTCCAACCCCTGATCATTCATCCAGTCTTGGTTCTCTTTTATGATTTTTGCAACAAGTTCTGGATTGATACCGTCGATATCCTTTGTAACGTCGATACCATACCACTGAAGGTACTCCTGTTCGATTGGTGGCGCGTCGGGGGCATTCTCCGATTTTTCGTAATCATGAGTAACTTTGCCATCAGCATCCTTTACAAGATTGCGAGTTTTCGGATACCAGTTGTTGGGGTCAATAAAGAAACCACAAAACCGCATCTCGCTTGAACGTCGAATAATCTGAAACAGGAACCACTCGCCACGTTCTCGGTAGTACAAGTCGCTTGCATACAGAGCAATACCATACTCAAGCAAAGGTATGAGAATCTTTGCACGTGATGGGCGGTGCTCGTGCTTCTTGTACTCCTCAACAATCTCCAAGAGAACCCGCACATTTGGATCTTTGCATGTGTTTTTTAGCCATGTTTTGTCTGTTGAAAAATTCTGCTTTGCGAGAGATTTGATGAGATCAACACCATTCTTTAACTGGTTAATCGCCCGAATCATTTTTGCTTTTGCCTCTACGTGGAATTTGAAATGACTTTCATCAATTATCTTTCCACACATTTCTGGTTTTACAACAATTTGCGCCATGATTACCTCGATAAAAAGATTATGCGGAAGTCACCAACTTGAAGTCGGTGTACGCAGTTGCCGCAGAGGCAATATAGATTTTCCCATTCTTCGTGTCGATGAGAATATCTCCTGCCTCCGCAGGGGTTGGACCTACTGCACTTGGTTCCCCATAAAGCGTCCAGACGCTGATTGGCGTTGCGCCATCACCGCCAAGGGTCATTACTTTGTACGATAATGGGGATGCTCCGGTTGGTCCGGCAACACCCTGCGTACCTACAAGGGCAATCGGGGCATTTACAACTGGTGCAGCCGAGAATGTCTGAACTCCCGTCTGTGTTGATGTTCCCCCAACTTGGAAGTTTCCTTCGACAACGAAAGTAGGAACAGCGCTTGGGACGGTAACCGTTTTACCATCATCGGAACTCTTGAAGAATCTATACCACTTCATGGTCACACCTCAAATGAAGAGACCTACTCCGGGGTCATTGGGGTACGGAAGTACAACTCCGGTGGCATCGCCAAACCGGGTTGACGAGAACACCAACTGATTGAGGATCACGAAGTAGTCATTGTCTGCGATGGCTGCTGCGGTTGTTCCGAGACATCCCCGGCGGAGAGTCCATGTGGCGGTCACTGCTTCGGGCGCAGAGTCGCCGATAACCTCCACAATCTCGCCATTCGTGCACTTTGCATAGAACGGGACGCTGCGGGTGTTGGTCGCGTCTGCCGCTGCTCCATCAACAACAACTTGGGTTGTCGTCACATCTGCGTACACAGCGGTAGAAAGAGCCTTTCCATACTGCGGGACCGCGAGATCGGGCGCCTCGTTGTTGGTTGAAGATGCAAGCATGAAACTACCAAGAGGGAAAACCCCCTTGAACTGCGTCAGGTTGATCCAGTCGCTTGCTTCAGTTGTCTTTACCTTAACGATTGCAGGTACGATGTGCATATCGTTAAAAATTTTATAGGTGAGTGCTTCTGCTGCCATGTTTCCTCCTTATGCGATGGCGAACACCCCTCCATGGAGTGAGGTGGTTGAATTCACATCGCTCTTATCAACGAGCGTTTCCGCCGCGCTGACGACAAACTTCTGCGAGAGGTTGATCTTGGCGAGTTCCTCGTACATGTCCTGCCACAGTGAACGGCGCGCCCAAAGGCGGGTGTCAACGAGCATGATCGCACCAGTACCTGCGCCCATAGGCATGAACGGGTGGGGAACAAGCGGAAGACCGTCTGCGTTCGGGAAGACAAGGTTGATCTTGCTGATACCCTGCGCGAACTGCATGGTGGGTTCAGTACGGAAGTACTCCATGAGACCCCTGCGGATGATGCCGAAGGTGCGGTAGTCGCAGATTGCAAGGTTTGGCTGCATTGCGAACTTTACCATGGTGCGGTACGTCTCGTCGAGATCCGCCATGATCGCGTCATAGGTTCCACCATTTGAAGTGACCCATGACTTGCTTGCACCAGTATTTGCGGTGATTCCCTGATAGATACCATTGTAGTAGTTATCGGTGCTGGTGGCGGATGCCCGGAACAGGTTGGTCGTGCTCGTAACATCCATCGACACACCAAGAAGTGCCCTCTCACGGAGTGCGCGAAGTGCGTCCTGTGCTGCATCAATGCGGATTGCGAGAACGTCACGGGCAGGAATCTGTGCGAGACCTGCTAACTGTGCTGCCTTCGTTACCCTGCCAACTGCATACAGATACTTGATGGTCTGGCTGCGGTTGTAGGTCGTAATGTCCGTCTCTTGGAAGTTCTGGTCTTCGGTTCCAAAACTCGCAGATCCGAAGTCATACGGACCAACGATATCGAAGTTGGCAATCTTACCCTTGTTGGCTTCAGTGGGAATAAGAGCCTGTGCCGGGTAGGGGCGCTTGTACAGATAGGTTACATCCTGATCTGCAATAACGTGCATGAGGTTGCTGGTTGCAGCCGTGAGTGCCTTCTTGATTTCGGAGCCATCGGGAAGTTCCGCGCAAAGTGCCTTTGCGAGATCGTCCTGATACTGGACTGCATCCCTTTCCATTGCCTTCCGAATGGGACCAATCTTCTGCTCGAACTCATCCTGACTGGTTGCGCCATTCTGAAGTTTCATCCCCGGACCTTCAAAGATCGCTTTCTGGATGTACTCGTCTGGAATCGGTGGGAGAAGGGGGAGCATGCCCGCACCGGGGGCACCGACAAAGGCGTTCCTTGCTTTCACAAGGTCTGCCGTGGTGACTTTTGACCCGTTGGGTTTGCCCTTCCACATGATCTCACCGATGATTTCGGCGTCATTCTGGTGATGGGCGGGGAAACCGCCGAACCTTAATCCTGCTACAATGCTTGAATCAATCATAATTACCGTCCTGCCTGCATCCTTGCGAGAGCATCGGCATTGGACATTGAAGAACCCTCTGAAGACATGAGTTCAGGAATGACAACAACCGAACCGCCCTTGCGGATGGTTTCGTTCTCCATCTTTTCAATCTTCGTTGCAAGTTCTCCAATCTTGTCATCATAGGCTTTCTTGATTTCGTCAAGTTGACCCATGTAGGCTTTAGAGATTTCCTCTGTCCGTGCCTTTACAATCGTGTCAATCTCTTCAATCGGCACGAGTGCCTTGGTGACGTATTCCACGTCGTCAGTTTCGTGTTCTTCCATTTGTTCACCCTTGGTTACTGTGCTTGGGTCGAAGAGTTCGGATGCGTTATCTTCATCACCCTTCGCTTTATGCAAGTTCCTCATGCCTTCCATGGCGTGGCTTTCCTCACCCTCATCTACAAGTTTCTGTACGATGCTATCAGTTGTACGAAGCCGCCTTACAGATGATGCAGAAATTCCAGTGCTTTTTGCATCGCCGCGTTTCAGGTTTTCTTTCGCCCTCTTGTGTGAAGTTGACCCAGACTTGTCAGGAATCCTGTCGTATCGTCCCTTTTCTACTTCCTCATCCTCTTCGTATTCAACTTGTCCAGAGTGAGAGCGGGGCCTCTTTACATCTACCTTTCCACTGTGTTTGCGCCTCCGGACTTCCCCATACTCTTTACTATTGACTGCGTTTTTGCGGGACTCCTCGACAGATGCGGATTGCGTTCTTGTACCTTTCTCTACTTCCTTTTCGTCCTCATCCTCTTCGTCTTCCTCGTATTCCTCTTCTTCCTCATCCTCTTCGGGCTTGCCTTTATCCTGCGCCTTACTCATCTTGACGGTTCCGTTGGGGTCTTTGTTCTTGTTCCATTTTCCGTCAGAATCGGAGTGCTCGACGTGATCGTAGTCGTCATCCTCGTACATGTCTTCCTGTGCTTCTTCTGCGGCTCCCTTCTCAACGTCCTCGTCATCACCCTTCTTGAACTTCATTTCGGGTGCTGCTATTTCACCGCACTGCCGAACATCCTTCCGGGTTCTGCGAATAGGTCTTTCATCACCATCGTAGGGTTCTTCAGTTACTTTCGGTCTTTTTCCTTTTTCCATGGTTTCACCTGATTTACGTACTCCAAGACTAAATCTGACTTTTGCTCTGCCATCTTTTGGGCGCTCAACCTGCTCAAGAGCGTTCTTCACTCCCTTGCGATGTGCTGCTTCTCCTTCATAGTGGCTTACTGCTTCTGCACCAAGATTCCTTCTCTGGATGTTCTTGGAATCTTCTGATGGGTCTGGTGCATACTGTCTCGGTTTCCCGGAACTTGGTTTCTGTCTTGGTTCGTTCTTGTCTGCGTGAAGAGGATAGCCAGACTTGGTTCTTTTTGGGATTGGTGCACCAGTTTCACGCATTGGGTTGAAAGAATCCTTCTTTGGCTTTACCCAAGAACCCTTCTCTTTTGTGGTTGGTCTGTCCTCGTCGTAGTCGTCGCCATCGGCTTTCTCAACCTCTTCCTTACGGATGGTTTGCGGTTCATCGGTTTTGCAGGGACACTTTTTGGCTTTCTTTGCGAAGTCCTCTTCCTTGGCGTAGTCGGTAGGGGTGTGCATCAGGTTGGATTCGCCTGCGGTTTCGGCTTTCTTCTCTCCGTTGTCTTCGTATTCGTAGTCAGTATCTTCAACCAACTTTTTATTTACAGGAGATGAAAAACTTTTTGCGTGTTTGCCTGTACCAAAAAGTTTGTCGACTCTCTCCATTTTCGATGATTTTGTTATCTCAACGAAGTTGCCTTCGTTGTCCCTGCCCCATTGTTTGCCAATGGTATCCGCGTCAATGATTACTTTCGCCTTCTTGACTTCAAGAGAGGTCTGCGGGTTTCGTGCGTTTTCATCGCATACTGAAATTGAGTCCAATCTAACACCATCCGTAATGCAGGGACCGCTTCTCATGTTCTGCGGTAACGCGCATTGGTTGTTGTACTTCGTTCTCTTTCCAAAGATAGATACTTGGTCATAGTTGCCGGATTTGACTTTCTCCCAAACATCATCACAATCTGAAGTAGCCTTTATCACTCCTTCAAAATAAAACCTTCCACCGGAAAGTTCCATGACTTTTGTTGCAAGCCCAACCGGACGCTCCTTGTGGAAGTCGTGAAGTGCTGGAAGGTGCATGAAGTCCGGTACTGCTTCTCTCATTCCTTTTGGAGAGATGAGTTCGCCATCTTTGTCAATGACGGGTTGGTGGAATATTCCCTGAACCTTCCTTGGGCTTGCGAGGATAGATTTTGGGTCATATGCCCACTCTTTAATCGGAGTCTCGTTCATGGCATCCTTCCCATATACAAATTAAATGGGTGTTCTTTTTGGTGACATTTTATACAAAGGGTTTCTCCATTGGATATGTCCAATGCTTTTGTTATATCATCGCTTATTGAAATAATGTGGTGTACATGTAAAGTTCCATCCTTACAACCACAGGATACACAAGTATGATTGTCTCTTTCGAGAACCGCCCTTCTCCAAATTCTGTAATCTCTTGTATCCCGCAACGATGGTACTATGATGGCTCTACCACCCTTCCAGTTAAAGGACTTTTTACCAGTAAAACGACCTTTTAATAATTTACTTTGCCTGTCTCTGCTCTCTTGTGATGGGACTCTACCACGATTTGCATCGCCGATTCTATTTCTATAATCGGGATTTTCCAAATGAATTCGTTTTCTGGTTTCGCTCATTTTCATTCTGGTTTCTTCAGAGTGTTTGCGACCCTTTTGTGATTCACTCATCTTTTTGCGGGATTCTTCTGTAAACTCCAAACCGGGGTGTCCTTTTAGGGCTTCGCTAATTTTCCGTTTGTGCTCTTCTGTTTTTGGTTTTCCTTTTAGGGAAGAACTTATCTTCTGTCTGTGTTCCAACGGTAAATTATAATTGCCCATTTTTATATCACCATTAGAATTTTAGTACGTCGTGTACTCGATCTGGTAGTCTGCCGCGCTCGGACCCGATCCAGTGGAGTTGTCACACGCCACAGAAACAACTACTGCCGCATATCCCTTGTCAACATCTGTACTTACAACTGTGGATGCTCCATACGCGATTGACGTAGCCGCTTTTACTGCTACTGCTTTTCCACCAAGAGAACCATCCTTGTCATACGGATATCCATCTATCTTGTAGAAGATAGGGGATGGTCCCGTTGCACCAGTTCCGGTAGATCCAGAAGTTGTATTGGTGATAAGAACGATAGTTTTCCCCTGTATGCCACACCCTCTGGTGTCAACACGGACGGCTTCAGTATATGTCTCTGAAGTTAGCCGCCCTGTTTTTATGCCGGTTCTTGTTGCTGCTTTCACATCCATGATATTTCTCCGATCATATCATATAATATAATATGATCAACTCCACCCAATCAGGGTGAGTATTTTTGGTCCGAGTGCTGTACCGATTGCCGCAAAGATTCCAGCAGTCCAGCCAATCTTTGACCAGTCTGTTGTACGGGCAGATTCAAGAGCGCATTTAGCGGCGTATCCACATGCGATTCCAGATTTGAAGTAGTGTGCTTCCTTCAGCCAGAACTTCGGTGTTGGTACTGGTTCGATTTTGTTAATCTCGAATCCGATTGAGTAGCCTGTAAGGAAAGCGTGTCTTTCAGACCATGTGGAAAATGTACCGCCATACCCGGTTGCCTTTGCAGATAACTGTGCCACAAGGTCTTGGAGTTCGTCATCTCCTTTTCCCTCATCCGGGTCAACTGCATTTTCCCCGTAAAGGTTTGGGTAGAGGTCAATCCACTTCTGTTCCATGATTACTCCTTGAGAATGACAGTCCTTGTTGCAACCGAATCCGCAACTTTACGAAGTTCGAGATAGTCCTTCAAATTGTTGATGAGGTGCCAGATGGTGTATCGTGGACGAATCTTAAGAATAATCTCAAGATTGTGTTTGCCAATTTTCTTCTGGTTGTCGTACTTCGGAAGGAATGGCATACGGAAAGCCATGTTTGCAGAACCCTGAACACTCTTGAGGTCTGTCTGACCAACGATAATTGACTTGTCGAATACAAGAGTGATGGAAAGGTTTGCTGCATACTTCATATCCGTAACATCGTACTGGATAGTGAAGTTTAGTTTCTCCTTCTCAACACCACCGAACTCAATAATCTCCTTCTTTGAAAGAGTAATTGGGTCTTGGTTTTCAGGATTGTCAAGGCTCGTTGGTCCTCCAACCCAAGTATCTCCAACAATGGCATAAATTTCTGACATATTTACATTGAGTTTCATTTCACATGGGTTATATAGTTTGCCAAACACGGAAATTTACACTAACTATGTTTCTTAATCTTCTTCAGCGCCGTGGTTTCGTTCGCGGTAATGTGTCCCTTGGATTTAACCTTATCAAGATCAACATCGGTAACCCGGCGTTGCTTCCTCATCAGTTCCAGAAACTTGTATATCGCGGTCTTGACTCCGGCGGCCGTAAAGATCCAGACCTGATACGCCATCGGGGACTCTCCGGTTTCACCGGCCAGACCACATCGTCCGGGTTAAGGGATTTGCCGTCGCCAAGCTGTTGCGGGATATCGCGGAGCGCCTGCCGATACGTCTGCCATGCGACCCGCTGTTCGTCATCCATCGGCACGTCCGGGATCTGCGTCCAGTCGCAGGCTGATAATAGAGAGTTGCGATATGCCCGGACCGCCGCCCACCGGTTATCCTCGTCAAGTTTCGCGGCCTGTATTGACGCCTCAAACGTCTTGTTGATGGTTTCCCGGGCTTTTTGGTATTCAACCTGCGCGTTCTCGTTCTGTATCCTGATTGCCGCGATCTGCTTTTCCAGCGAGGCCAGCAGGGCGACGTATTCCGCCTTGGTTTTCGGGCGGGGAATGATACCTGATTTCAAGTTCTTAAGTTC
>Ga0172381_10002927_pt1 | contig 18412 bp, 29 predicted proteins | sample Leawel6488metaG_FD_119754 | JGI IMG/M metagenome (GOLD analysis project Ga0172381, IMG submission 119754) | Leachate microbial communities from a municipal landfill in Southern Ontario, Canada - Leachate well 64-88 metaG | ecosystem: Engineered > Solid waste > Landfill > Unclassified | place...
CTATGTACCTATGTACCTAATAGATATACCGCTATGTACCTATGTACCTAATAGATATACCGCTATGTACCTATGTACCTAATAGATATACCGCTATGTACCTATGTACCTAATAGATATACCCAAAAATGATTTTAATGAGAATATACATTTCATATTACAGAAATGGAAATCACTGTACCGAAAATAATTGCAATCGATGATAACCACAACGTAAGGATGTTTGAGGATACTGGACTGAACTGGTTCTGTGTTAGCGATATATGTAACTGTCTTAATATAAGTAACAAGCCATCTCGTGTATCACATAATGTCGAAGATAGTCGCAAGAAGAACGTAACAATAAAAACTGACACTGGTAATAGATCCATGCTTTTTGTCGACGAAAACTCTGCATACGGACTTATATATTCATCTAGATCGAGGAACAGTAAGGCTATGAAGGAATTGTTATTCAAGTTTATCAAGGGTAATAAGCCACCCAAACGCCCCCGAGCTGAACGTAAGGAACCAATCTCGAGTCATGACAATGAATCCTGTCTCATACCACTAGATATGAAACAAAATCCAGAACTAGCTGATAAGTACATTGAGTTGGAGAAATATAAGTTTGATAGTGAGTTACAGCACAAGAAGTCAATCGACGAAATGGAGTTACAACATAAGAAGTCAATGGACGAAATGGAGGCAAGGTTTAAGCTTGAACAAATTAATCTTGACGCTAGAGTTAAGCTTGAGAAGTTGAAGGTTGATCAGGCACGCAACATTACAGATAGAAAGCTCGACTATATTCGAGAGGCTCAAGAGATTATGAAACTCGGTCTTGAATATGGTACACACGAAGAGAAACAATTAATCAACTCGTCACTCCAGGCCTTTTCAAAGGAGGCAAGAATGTTATTGAATGATATTGGACACGAGATCCAAGTACCTGTGGTACCACTACTTTCATCTCTAACATCCTCCCATCGTCTGGCTATAACTTAACCTCTTTGTATTCGAACACGTTTGCGTCTGAATATTAGGTATAATATTCAGACAAAATGATTTAACCTTCTTGTACATAGTAACAGATAAAGATGGAGAAATTTCTCAAAAAAGACCTTGTGTTGTTGTGTAAAGATAGAAAGCTCAAGATATCTGGTAATAAACAAGACTTGATTGATAGGTTGAAGGTACATTCTGATGTTTGTATAAGTGCATCACCTTCCCGCCCATCTCCTCAATTTCCATTATTTGATATCTTGACAAACATGTATAATGATATATTGTTCTACACGCTTGATTTTGTTAATATAGAATCTCTCCTATCACTGTTATTCGTTAACAAGAGATATAAATCCATGGTTGTTTCGTACCTCGAACGGAAATATCCTATTGATCGTGAATACGCTGTAAGGTACGCTTTTAACCAGAATAAATATATAACTCAGTCTAAGGCAGTAGGATACTATAGGATACCAAGGAAAATTCTAGATGAGATTGAAGCCAAGTTAGTTAATAATCCTTACTATAAATCGGCACCTGAAATGAAACTATACAAGTTGTCAGATATAGTACCTCTTGTGTTAAAGAAGTTCGGATCCATATCTGCCTTGGTTAAATACAATGAGAAATTAAAAGCCAGACCGAAGAAGGTCTCTATACGAGAAAGACGTGCCGAGTTCTTGAGAATAGAACTCAGCAAACGTGGTGTTTGCATGAGAGAAGATAGTAGGTTATGTCAGGGGTATATAAGTGGTCAGCTTAAATGTGATGAAAACGATATAGTTCAACGTATGTGTGAGATGAAGTATCTTCATGAATGTATGGATTATAACAAGTTTCTACAAAGAGCTAGGGAGGAACACGTTTACTTGGACATGTCCATACCAGATACCGCTGAATGGTTTGCCTTACAAACTTTACCTGAAAACAAGTATCCATCTGTATTTCCATGGGAAAAATGAAATCCTAACGTGTAACAAACCAATATCAATATCAAAATGGATTCCAATGATTTCAATACGTTGCCAGTTGGTACCAAGGTTGTCTTTTACGAAAAGTATGGATATTGGGGTTCAGGGTCACATGTTTTTGGTATTGTTGTAAAGGGACAAGGGAAAAAGGTTCGTTTCCAAAGGGTCTCATCAACTCACACTAAGATTAGTAGTGATCCTACTACTACGTATTCACATACGACTCCGGTATGGGATGAATTGGGTAGAGTCTATACTGTTCTTACAGGTAGAGGAAAACATAACAAGGGAATGCAATATTTAAAGTATGATAAATGCGACCACAGGGATGGGTTAAACCCACTAATTAGCAAGATGCAATTTGTACCAGTATACAAATGCGTATACGATGAGAATAAAGTATATGAAAATTGTTACTATAGTCCATAATCTTTATAATAAAAATGCTACTCCGTCATTATACGTATGTTACTAGTAGACCAAGAATGCCTCAGTTATATAGAGCAATAGGTGGATTTGTTACTGGTGCAATTTCAAGCAATGAGAGATCAAAATCCATTCGAAACAAGTTCGGATACAAGTACGAGCTCGAAGTATCTAGAAAACAAGACGATGAATCACTGGACAAGGTTCTGCAAAAAGTAGGTTTAAGGAGACTTGTATCGTGGCACTTTCGAATCTTAAAGTGATATAAAGGTCAATAAATAATATGAATGTTGATGAAGGTTTAATGAGAACTTTTGAAATTGTACCTTGCGAGAGGTTAATATTCTTAAAAGATGTTAAGAATACCTTGTTCAAGAATGTCGCATTTAGAAATATATCCGACAAAATCATGTCTCTCGCATATGGATACGACATAATACCAGCAATCGAGTCATTTGATTCGTATGGGGCTCTGTGTATCCTTCGTGACGGTCAATATATAAATGATACGAATGATATTTGGAATATTGCTGCAAGGTATGGTTGTTTTGATGTGATTGAGTGGTTACACGAGAACCATATTGATGGCTGCATATCAAACACAATGGATATAGCTGCATCTAACGGTCACATTGAGATTGTGAAGTACCTTGATAGACATAGAAAAGGATGTACAACTGATGCGATTGATCTAGCTGCAAAAGGAGGCCATTTTGACATTGTTAGGTATCTTGCTGAGAATAGAACTGAAGGGTGTACAAAAAATGCAGTTTTTTCTACAGTCTGGGGACATCCTGATTCTCCTATTGCCAAGTATATTATTGAACGTAATCTTATCGTATCATGATAACAGGCGTGGTAAATATTTTTATTTTTATAGGTGGAAACCCACATATAAAAATCAATTATATAATTATTTATAATTATATAATAGTTAGATCGCATATATCATCATCATTTATACCACAGGTATCGTCATCACCAGTATATCCACTATTAAGGTATACACTATGATCGTCATATTCGTTTTCATCATCATACATTATAACTATCTTAAGTACACGAAACTTCTTGAATTTTAGTTCAATTGCTGTATTATATATTGGATATTCGGTTGAATGTTTATATGATATTGTATCTATAGTATTAACTGCATTATCATACATAGATAGATGTACATATAACTCACCTTCGGTTTTACCTGATTCGTTGATGCACCTTGTCAACTGTTCGGCAAAGATCTCAATGGACCATTTACCAATGTAAGGTCGAATGACCTTCTTGTAGATGGTACTACACAATGAAGATGTGGTACCCAAAAACTCAAAGTCAAGCTTTGAGTTTTGCATTTCAAGGAGATAATGATTATGAACTAATATCAATAAATAATCATTTTTAGTTTAAACCTTATACTTTAAATATATGAAATCAATCTTCCATCTTTTAACCAGAGTATACACACTCAAACAAACCTGAACTTGACATTAGGTTCTTTCTTATATCTCGTAGACTCTGTGCTAGTTTTAGGTAATCTTTATGTTTCACAAATGCACCACTCGCTACTCTAAATGATTGAAGAATAGTCTCAATAGTACCTGTTAGCTTATTATCCTTGTCTAAAGTAATTGCTTCTTCCAGAAATGCTTCAATAGTAAGAAGGTGTTTCTTGATACAATCATCACATCTCTTGTTCTTTTGAAACAGGTGATCTTCAAGTAGAGCAGAATGTTTACATACTTCTCGAAGGTTAAACTTTGGATCAAGTATATTAGCTATATCTGAATTCCCACATGAGTTATGAGAACACACTCCTTGAGATTTCGGAACATCTGATACGCTGGATACCTTTGGTATACCACGAACTTGTATCTGATCTCTACTAGTCGAAAAGTGTGGAGATAAAGGAACCAATGGTGTCAGCACTGGGGAATTAGAATTCCACGGATGCCAATATGACTTGGTATCTTCCGGACTCCATTTATCAAGAACCAAGTCACCAGGTACGGTTGCTACATTTTGTATTCTAGATATACCTCCAATATCTCTAGGAACATTCAAAGGATATCTATTACTAAGAATATATTCAGTACGATTATTGGTGGTAGGCATAATACCAATCTGTTCAATGGTTCTATACATTCTTTCTTTATAGAAAAAAGTCTTTCTGCATTGGAATAAATGCGACTCGAGGTTGGAATCATACTAGTAGGAATATTAGTAATCATTATTGCTCTGATTATAAGACATCGAAAACCAGGTTCAATAACTAGTAACCTTTTTAAAAAATATATTTATAAATACATACCTCGTATGATGTCTGAACACGATAAGATTAATGGAAACGATATCAATATCGATGATATCATTGCAAATACAAATCAGGTTACTTCTGTTCATAGTCGGAAGCCAAGGGAAGATAGTAAGGGAGAAACTGAGTGTAGAAGAGCGCTTGAATCCATATTTGGAAAATCATTTGCTAAACAGAGACCAGCTTTTTTGAATAACGATGTTACATACCAGAATCTAGAACTGGATTGTTATAATGATGAATTAAAAATAGCATGTGAGTATCAGGGTGAAGGACATTACAAATACATACCATATTTCCACAAGACAATAGATGCTTTTAGGAACCAACAATATAGAGATTATATGAAGGCTCAAAAGTGTAAAGAAAATGGGATAAAACTCATTATAGTACCGTGTTCAATACCAGTTCATGATATTGAACAGTATATAAAAAATTTTTTAGAAAGAAATGAAAGATAATGTGAATGTGTGTAAAAATACCTTTTGGTTATTCGATCCCAAGGAACTCTTATGTAACAGTGACGTGTTGCCTTTGGCAGGAAGTACAGTTGAGAGTCAGCTTAACGCCATAACAAGATTAATCATAATCATATTTCTAGTCGTTCTTATCTTTAACTGGAAGCAGGGATTGGTTTTCCTTGTATCTGGAATACTTATTGTTATAATTATTTACTTTCTTGAAAGAAAGATGGTTAAGGAAAACTACCAGTTTGGAAATACAGACTACCAAAATATTCCAGAGTCAAGGATTCCTCGCATCCTTGATTCATTTGGTATGAATCACAATAGGTTCTGTAATGATGGAGTCGATGAGAAAACCCTTTATGAAACCGAATCTATTAACCAGCAACTTCAAACAAGGGGTGTTTCAAAGTTAAATGAACGCACAAAAATACCACCTGTTATTGTTCCACCACCTACAGATCAGGAATGGGCTGTGAATAATCTATATGTCAGATCAAACATAAATACAGAGTCGCCAATGGATTATGAGTTAAGTGGGTATGAGAGTAATTGCAATAGTAATTGTTCCGGGGGTCTTGGAGGGTACACAAAACCTTGTCCTTCACCCAGAGTTTCAAGAGGATGCGGATACGGTCGTGATAATGATGACTATAACAGAAACATGGCTACTCAGATGCTTCAGCCTGGTGTGTACTCTCAGAATGATGTTATTGAACCAATAAGCTGGAATATAGGTATATCCGAAACACCACAACACCAACCAAGATCATTTGACGGCTCAACCTTTAGAAGAGGTGGAATTGCATTTCCATCATACGTTTCATCTCAAACAGTGTTAGGACCCAATGATATTTATGATCCAAGACAATCCGGTTACGGAAGTAGTAACAGATCGTATAATGATCCAAGGTCAGGTACCCCAAAGTTCTACTACGATGATGTAGACGATGTTAGAAGACCCAAATTTATTCAAAGGTCAAACATAGACGTACTAGGTCCTGATCAAGTTCAATCATTCAGTCAGGTTGATGATGCATACAGAGATATGAGTATGTATCATAGAATGGATTTATCAGAGAGAGCAATGGAGAAGATAAACAGTATCAATTATGTTCGTAGGCTTGCTCCTACCAGAAGAGATTGTTCGTATAATTTTAAGAACTAAATGGTGGTTCTAAAGGTACGTCTATAAAGTGTATGATACCATTGGTTGCAATAACATTCGGTCTAATAACCCTCGAATTGTTCAAGAACAATTTGTTATTAGACTTTGTAACGCGTATTCTATTTCCTGTTAGCATTGGTACAACAAACGTCTTTTGTGATATAACATACATATCCGCCTTAGTTGGTAGTGTAGAGTATCTAACAATATCTCTTGCATTTGTTAGATCCATTTGTGGTACGATATTCGGAACGAAAACAGTAAAGAAATTCTCATTCGTACCAAACATAAGCTCATACCCTGCTTGGTGTATGATATTCATAAATGGATGATCTGCGAGTATATCTGCTATTGAACCTTGAGATGGTACCCATTCTTTCTTGATCTCTGGATGTTTATACGTATAGTCATTTGCCTGGACGTATCCATATACAGACGTCATTTATTATAGTTTTAAACTTTTTAACTGAGATTCAAACCCTGGGTTTATAGAAACAATTGGTCTCTTTTCCTTTACAAGCTTATATGCATCTTCAAACCCCATTCCATACCTTTTCATTACGAAGTATGTAACTGCACTTGCCGATCTAGATATGCCAGCTGTACAATGAACCAGTACCTTTTCGCCTTTCGATAGATGGTAGTTAATGAAATTGTATACTAGAAATAAGGTTGGGAATAATCGTTGGCTAGGGATATCCTTCATCTTCATAACAAGATTATTGTAACCTGGAATTGCATCTTCTTCATTTACAGTAACTATATTTGTTATACCAAGAGTGTTTAAGATACGTGGATTACGATGAGTTGTGTTACCTAGAAATAAGTTTGGAATAATCTCATTTGGGTACTCGTCAAAGTTAACATATGTATTGTATAGAGGAAACTTGTTGGCTGCATAATTCGATAGGGTACAATATCTACTCATTTATATCAAGAGAGAATTGATACTAATGTAAATAGTATAAAGGATACTATTTAACAAAAAATGAATTTATGACGAGTTTCAATTATAAATTCAAACAAATAAATGGAATCTATTAGTGATAATACACAGCTTGAATTTAATCCATTCAGGATTTTTGATAGATCTGTGGCTCGCAAGTTTTTAATTCGTCGCGATGAAAGATATAAGTATACACCAGAACAATTGGACGAAATGGTACCCTGTAGTCTTAATATATTTGTATTTGACAGCGAGACATGGTTTTTAGCCAGAGATGTGTGTTCATTTTTAGGTATAAATCCTGGAGACTCAAGTAAAGCTTTAAAATCGATTGAACCTCATTATGTAAGACAGGAGACAGTGAATTGTAAAACTCAAACCTGCGCCGGTCGACAAGCGGCGCAGGTTTCCCAACGGCGTCTAGTGAGTTTTGTGAATGAAGCTGGTATCTATGCTCTTATTCAAAAGTCAAAAACATCATATGCTATTGAGTTCAAGAAGTGGTTGTATGAAGAAGTCCTACCATCCATTCGCACAAATGGTACCTATGAATTACCATCTGAAGTGGACGAAGAGAGAAGGATCATTGAAGATGCACACGAGTTTGAGGAGTTTGCGGCTAAACTAATGACACCTGAAGAACAAGCTGAAAGTTTAAATCGCCTCACTCGCATTATTGAAGAGAAGGATAAGGTTATACTTGAGAAGGAAATTAAGATTGAACAAAAAGAGTCTGAGATTAAACAGAAAGACATTGCACTCGAATCCAAAAACTCTGATATGAAGAACCTCATGGACTTTTTACTTGACATGAGAAACGAGACTAGACGAAGTCAGGAAGAGAACAGAAGCATGAGAGAAGAATTTAGACGGAATCAGGTTGAAAATAAATGTACACTAGAAAGTCTGCAAAGCAATGTCAAGAAGCTTCAGACCACGATATCAATCTTGGTTAAAGACAAGATTGCTAGACCTGTGGATGAAGGTAAGTTTTCGCTATTCATTATTTACGATACGCATGAGGATAATGTTGAAAACAAGAGATATCCGTACTGTATTGTGAGGTGTCAAAAGCAACACCTTAAAACCAATAATAAACGTGTTGTAGACAAGTACCCACATGCTACAAGAACCCTTGTGTTGGAAAATCCAAGTGCTGATAGTTTACTTCAGGTTGTAAAAGAGCAAGTTAAAGAACGCGAGCTGGATGTTAAATTCATTAATACAAGTTTTTATTGTACAACTGACGAATGTACAATTCGAGACGTTATTGATCTTGTTAGAGAAATCGATCGTGAGCGTACCAATGCAAATATGCCTTCATAAATATTCATAGGTTAGTATATAGTTTACAATTATTTGTGCGTACAAATAATTGTTCTGATTTATGGGCGTGACTTGTCCTTGAGAATGCTCATACCACCATAACAAGTCAAAAGATCGCACTTCAAACCATTACGCATTATCTGATTTTCTGCTGCATCTCCAAGCTCAATCATGGCAAACCATCCTGGTGGAATTGTTGGTCGTGTGTAGACCGCAACGCGTCCAAGCGGTAATGGATTTAGGTTCGAGATACGTTCAAGGTGATTTAATGTCTGAGTTCCTTCACCCCACGTCGCACTCGCACTCGTCGTACTCGTTGTACTCGTGTGAATGAGATTATCAGGTTGGATCTCCACTAGAATATGACCGAGACCATGTTCAGTTGGTTCGTCTCTGTATGTAATGTATACCACACCATCTATCTTACCAAAGAAATCTCGATGGTAGTGCTCAGCAATTAGAAATACACGTTGGACCACAAGTGAATCCTCAAATGTCGATCCTATTCTCCATGCGCTGAGATCAATGATACGGGCAGACCAGTTTCCAATTTTCATCTGGATACATGGAATATTGTTTCTATATTCGTATAACCAATCAAATGCATCATTGTAATCCTTTGGTAAGTGGAATAGCGGCTTTAACTCAGGATGTAATCCAATAAATTTATGGATTTGGCTCATTTATGGTAGTTCAATTTTATTTAAGTCGATCGACTTGCTTCTATATCTCTCTTCCAAAAAGCGGCTTCTTCTAAGATTCAAGTCGATTTATTCTTTTTTTAAGTAAGCGTGAGTATTTAATTAACTCTGTCCTTATCTTATTAGGTAGCTCCATTATTTGTTTTGCAGACTCAACTGCGAAAATAATCTCAATCTTAGATATTATTTCGTTCCTGAACCTAGGTGCATTTACAATAAGATAATTCCAAGCCACATCGTTCTCAAGGATGAGTCTGAGTATTCTTATAAAGAAAATCATTTGTTCACCCATATCCATCCCTTTCATTTCATCCGTAAGATCTCTTACTATCCAATTTATATCCCGTTTTGCTATAGAATTTGCCTTTACTTCAAGTTCCAATCGCTTCTTTATATTCTCACTGGCATTCTTTTTTAACGAGAAGCTTAACGCGGCAGATACTGACAAGTAATATGTTATTTGTGATTTGACATTTTCTTCAGCACCAGTTAGGATCCAATCTGATCCTGAATCTAAGAGAACCTCATATTCATCTTTATCGGTAGTATGCAATATAATTGGTAAACAAACTGTTCCTGGTGGTACAGTTATTTTGAGAAAACAACATTTCTGATTATATCGAGAATGCGGATATACAGTTGGATCACTGACTATACTTGTTGATACAAATTGATCACGCAAGTAATCTGTATTGAGCTCGTCTGCATTTATACTTCTATACAGAGTTACTACCTCTTTTAAAGGTGGTATTAAAGTAAATAATGTTTTGAACGTATTATATATAAGTAAAAAATCACCCTTGAGTGGCTTCTTATTTCTCATCATATTATTGAGTTCCCAGTAGTATTGATTCGTGGTATACATTTCTATAGCCTTTTTGATATTTTCATCCACTTTTGTAAGACTATCTAGATTGTGGTATTGTTCACTAAACATTTCATAATACGTATACATGAGGTTTTCTTCTTCTGCAGGTTCTTCCATTTATATGAATAAATTTCCGGTATTGTTCATTCCAGCGTAGCCTCCGATACAAATATTCCGAGGAAGTGTAGATATCATTTCAGCGGCTCTATATCCAAGTGGAATCTCCAATGCAAACTCTTTAATTAAGTTTGTTAGATTTCCAACTAGGCCAGGTCCATATTCCGGTAGATTCGATTCTACAAATGACAGTAAGTTCTCTGAAAATTGTCGTGACATTTTTATTTCCAAACAATTGACTGTTTGGAAATCACTTTACAATTTTTGTAAGTTAACCGCAATATACAAATCAAACGTTTTATAGATATTGGTTGCAACGAACTAAAATGATATTTGATTGTAAACTTTAATGAGAGTAAATGGCAACAATCACAAATGTTAAAGTTTCTCACATTCGTCCAAAGTATAAAAACTTGCGCGACTGGATGACAGACGAAAATAATGTTTATATTGGCAGGAAAGGGGTTGTATTTATTGATGGTCAAAGATTTCCAAAGAATAATTCATTGTGGTGTAATCCATACACTGTAAAGGAATTTGGTAGAGATGGTGCGATAAAAAAATATGAAGACTATATTATCCATAAGATTACAACTGAGCATTTGGAAAGTGAATTGTTAAGTCTGAAAGGTAAAACTCTTGGTTGCTGGTGTTTCCCGGACAAATGTCATGGAGAAGTCCTTATCAAGTTGTTGAATTCTTGATTCTATTTTGGAATATCATAATCATTTCTAAACATTAAACTGTTTAGAAATCAAGTTAGTCATGCCCAATATGTATCGAATCATCAAGAGGAATTGTACTTGTTAATCTCTGTACGTATGTTTCAGGTATACCACAACTATTATATCTAAGTAGTCTCATGATTGCATCCTTGTAATATCGTGGTTTCTTTTTTGCGCTTCTACCAGAAGTTGGCTCCGTACATTCCAATACGTTTATCGTCAGGTCACACCTATCCCACATTTTTCTGCACGTGTCTAACCTATAAACAAAGTCGGAATGTTTTGTTTGTACTGATACAAACATGATCAGTTGATTCCACAAAACTATACAACGCTTGTTTTGTAACCACACTTCCTCGCTAACTCGGTCCAGTTCTTTGAGGTCAGTAAAGTCGGTATCTGAGATATCGTGTATCGTCATTTCTATTTCCAAACAGAATGACTGTTTGGAAATCATTTTTAGATGATTTAGATGTGCTCCGGGAAAGATTCGGACTTTCGATCGCCGGCTCATAAAACCGTCGCTTTACCACTAAGCTACCGGAGCAAATATTTAGCGACTCCTCGTTTCGATCGCGCATGCCACTGCGCCAAGTCGCTTTTTCCGACTGCCTGGATTCGAACCAGGAACCTAAGGATAACTGCTGGAATTCCAATTACAGTCCTCCGCGCTGCCTTTGCGCCACAGTCGGCTTTATTTATATATATAGGAAAAATTTCTTTAAGACGATTTTTTAAAATCTTTCTCCGTTATCTCGACTAATTCTCATACGGTTATCTCCAATAAAAGTGTCAAGTCTCTTATTTAACGACTCGAATTCAGCCTTCAATTCAGCGTATTGCTTGTTATTTGTAGCTATGAACTCACGTAAGATTTTTACCATATTATTAAGTATATCATAGGTTACTTCATGTCTGTCAGTCTTCTCAAAAGCTGCAAAAGGATTATAGTCTGTGTGTGTTTGCATTTTCAAAAGAAATGCACCTGTTCAAAAAAAAGTCATTTTTAATACAATGGTATGTTTTTGACCATGTATACGTATTTTTTTATTTCGTTCTTTATCTTCTTACTCAATCCGCTAGTATTATCAATATCTTCAAGCTCGTCTGCCTTTTTATACATTGCAAGTCTAAACTTAAGGTCGTGTACCATTAGACGATCCCAGACTGATTCGTTTTCAGTTAGAAATCTAAATATTTTTAAGATTGTAATTGTCTTGTCGACTGGATCACTGTATCTTTCGACAGCCAACATATAATATCTCATAGTCTCAACCATACCTTCGTATGTTAATTTTTTTGCCTTTGCTTCAATTTCTTTTCGCTTTCTTATGTTTTCAGAAGCATTCCTTGCTAATACAAATCCCGATTTAGGGGTTACCATGACATAGTATGTTATTTGATGTTTAATGTTTTCTTCAGTACCTGTAATTATCCAATTCAAACCTGCATCCAAAAGGACTTCGTATTCACTTCTATCAGTCGAATATGTTATAATCGGTATACATACTGTTCCTGGTGGCACAGTTATTTTAAGAAAACAACATTTATCATTATATCGATTGTGAGGATACCTCATTGGATCGTCAATTACGCTTGTTGATACGAATTGGCCACTTAAGAAATCAGTATTTAACTCCTCTGCATTTATACTTCTGTATACAGTTACGGATTCTTTTAGAGGTGTCATCAAGGAAAACAATTTTTTAAACATGTTGTGTATAAATAAATAATCGCCTTGAAGGCGTTCTTTATTTCTCATCTTTTTATTAAGTTCCCAGTAGTATTGATTCGTGGTATACATTTTTATAGCCTTTCTGATACGTTCATCTATTTCTATGAATTTATCTAACTCGTGAACTTGATCAGTAAACATGTCATAGTATTTAGCGGTATAAGGATCTGATTTTTCCTCCATTTATTTAAAGACTAAATCGGATATTAACTTCTACACCCTTGATTTAAAGACTGAATTCCAATATTTAAATCTAAATGTCAATCTTAAATCAACAAGAAATCGATATATGTGAGCTAGCAGATATACGTGGGATATCACCATACTGGGCCGGTAAACGTTTACCGGCAATTAGAAAGCGAGCTACTGAACTATATGAAATTGAGAAAGGGATATATCCAACAATGTGTAACCGCGGTCTTGGTCCATGTCCGTGTGGTCATGATGCTGTTAATTATACACCACTTGAATATACCTTCTTTGAAGGCGATGAACACTTTTTGACACAAGCAATGATTGAGCTTCTAATAGATCAATGGGTATTTAACAAGTGGTTCTCGTTACCGGTACTACAGTTTAAAGAATAAAAAACCAAGTCTTAAATGTATCTAGCGAATCGTGACTTATCATCCATGCCCGAGTTATCAAACTTACCCGAATTTGAAGAAGATGATGAGAGATTATCGAATCGTATTGAGATTATAAACGTTGCAGGAACTCCATTGCGACTAGTCAATCTTACAGAGTGGGTTTCGTATTGCGGAGATATAAGGTACAATATAGGTGAGAATATTGATGGAGCTCTTTGTCTGCATAGATGTGACCAAATCTTTTAACTATAACCATGGTGTTTTGAAAACTAATATCATTATCTAAGCTTTCATACCGTGTGTTATCTTGGTGTGTCCAAAGTGAGATGTTATTCTTTTAAACTCTTTACCGTGATATTCCAAGTCACATTTACAATACTTTTTCACAAGGTAGTGAGCAAGTTCGTGTTCGATGGTTATACATAGCGCCTGTAACTGACTTGTTATTGGTATTCCCGCATTTGTATATTTTTTCTCCTTCAAATCAAGTAATACCAAGTTATTCATAATGACATACGATATCACTATGGTGTTATTATCACAACAAAACTTACCTGCGGTTGAGGTTAATCTTTTCGAAAACTTTGGTTTGATTTCGCTTAAATCGACACCAAGATACTTGCCATATAATAAAACAATGATACGTAATGTATCGTCAGATAAACTACAGTTCGATTTCCGAATCGTCTTCAGCATGATATCTCTATTGAATATCTTGTCTATAGCACCAATGTTCCAATTCATTTCAAAGTTGATATACTAATTATATCAACTTTTATCAATTCATTCACTTTTTACATGTTAGCATTCAGGAACTCAACCATGTCATTAACAGACCTATCACCATTATACTCGCCAATAACCTTCTTACCCTTGTATAAGAAGTAAGCTGGTACGCCTCTTAATTTTAATTTCTTAGTGAGAAGTTGGTACAGCTCTGGTTCGGCATCTGCTTGAACTGTGGCAATGGTAACAGACTCGTGACCTGCAAGATGATTAGCAAGCTGTTTAAACATGGGCTTTGCTAGTTGGCAATAGCCGCAATGTGCGCTCTGAATCATCACAAATGTATATTGAGTTCTAGGTCCAGATAGATCGCCACCTTTGGTATACATGTCATTGGTTAGATATAAGAGAGAATCTTCATCGTTGTTATCAGTATCGTCGGATGAACCATATGATCCATAATTCGCATAACCTTTTCTAGACATTTATTAGTATAAAAATTTGTTTAAGTATAATTTAGTCTTGTTTCAAAATTGTCTCGAGTAATATACCTACACGCACAAGTTCAGATTCGACTCTATTAAGTCTGGCAGATATACTGTTGATACATAATTTTCTATGTATAACAAGCTCATCGTGCGTTTCGAATTTCTTATTGCATAAGCATATAAAAATATCACGCTTAGTCATACAGAACTTTGATGTTTCAATATGATAATCAAGTCGATATTTTCGAACCTTTGTATCACAATGAGGACACATCACAATATCGTTATTGTCCATTTATTATACTGTCTCATCTTTAAGCTTTGTAAGTCTTCCGTATGAGTTGATTGAGGAACTCGCGGTTACCAATGTTTTCATATTCTTCATATGAATGGTTATATGTTTCTGTATTTCCAGATCTTACAATAGGTTTCATTAGTTCTTCACATGCATCGGAATCTTCATCTGAATTCTCGTGAGAACATTGTTGGTACATCTGTTTTAGAGTTTTTCTTATCTCTGGACCAGAATATTTCTTGAACGCATTTATTATTGTCTGCGCATCAGGATCAATTAGAATATTACCATCTTTATCTATATATTTGAATATCTTTCTCGTATGACTGGTACACACAACTCCAAGTTCGCCATTCTCGTTTGTTAAAATATGTTTAACAAGGAAGTTTGCAAGTCTTGTTTGTCCGGCACATAATAATTGAGGACTAATCTTCTTTGCATTCTCAGATATATATTCCTTACTGAGATCAATAGGAAACGGTATCAACTTGTTTGAGTTTCCAACGAGTTTAGCCTTAAGATTTTTTATCTCGTCATTTTGTTTACTAATAGTGCATAGTGCTTGTTGTAACCGTGTAAGTAAACCACGTTTGCATTTCAATGCGTGTGTATCGAGATCATCATCAGTGAGAAATATCTTACCACAATCACAAGTATATTCACTATTGATATTCCGTTTTGAGATACAATACGATGCTTTTGAGATGTGTATCAAGATATCGCTTCCGATCGAATTCCTTTTCACAATATTTACATTTGAACTTTTTGGTAGCGTCTGCGTTCATTTATCTTTCTCGAAAATTCTTTAAGACACCATTGGTATTTTCAGGTTACTCGTTTTAAGTTCGAGTAACTTTAACCTATAATCAGACTAACATTGAAAGCAATGGGAGAGAATTTTTATAAGTTATCAATAAAAAAGTTTGTGTGCGATATAATTGTTATGTTTATCTTCACAAGAAGATGGTTCTCGATGATTTTCTGAGACATAAATATATATTTCACCTATAAATTAGTTACTCGAAATCTCAATGAGAACACTTACACTGATATCAAGGTTAAGTCTACGAATTGGGAGAAAGAATTGCGGGTGCTATTAAAAGACTTTGCAACATATCAATCGTGTTGACATTCTTTTCAAAATGATTTATTAGATTAAAATCACCAGCAAGTACAAATAACATGACGTCTCAAGATAACAATCTACTGACTGCTCATTGGAAAAAATACGATGATGTAAAGGTAGATCCAATCATTAAGGAATTAGCAAAGAAAGGTACGATATCATTTAGACGCAGAACGAGAAATATACAAAGACAAATGTGGTCTATTTGTGACTTTGCAGAAGAACTTCATGATAAGGTACAAGATACAAAGTCAGGTACAATTAAACTGGATATATCCTTATATGATGGTAAAGTTATTATCAACGACACTGCAACGTATTATACTGATCGGCATCCTTCGAATGGCGATCGTATTGAAGTTGAACTGGTATATGGTATGTTTAATCTTTTTATTGACTACAATAATGGTAAGCATGAAGAAACGATTCTTTCGTGTGGATCAAACGAAGTCAACGATGAAGATATAGATTATATTTATATTGATTAGTTACGACACCGAATCACCGAATACTTTAAACTATAGTTTAAAGTATTAAATGCAATTTGTTTTTCTTATGTATCCCATGAAACCAGTGCTATTCCACTTACATTATCACATTCCTCATCACAACCCCAAAGAACCATTCCATTATAGTTACCGTCCAGATAGCTTATTGATAATGTGTAACTCGTTAATCCATGTCTGGAACACTGATGGTTAAAATGTAGATCCACGCCTCTGTATCCTTCGTCGTACTCAATATCTGGTTTGCAATAATGCATCACGCATGTTTCCGTGGTACCGATTGTTACCTGAGCCACAAATTTACCTGTCTCTCCCGACTTCTCGATGCATTGTAATAACATGTCGGCAAATTCTTCGAGAGTTGTAGCGACATAGGATTGTAGAACATTGCCGTAGATCGAGTCGTGTAGAACTTGCGAAGCACCAGTCAAGGTGCAAAAAGATGATCTCAAGACTTGCTCAAGATCTTGCATTTCAAATACATAACAACTATAAACAATATCTATAAATATTCATTTTTTGTTTAAACTATATAGTTTAAAGTAAACATCTCTTTTCAAAAAACATACCTAAAGGTGATACTCGTATAGTTGTTTTTATATACTCAACCCTGTTGAAAGATTCTCTGAACTCATCTATACTCAATGTCCCTCCATATTCACGTAACAATCTCCAATGCGGTGCTGGTATTATTTTTCGTATTGTGCCAAAGATTTCATGGTGCATATTCATAAGAAGCATTTCACATTGGTCATACATTGAATTATGCGTGTTATCTCTAATGTACGCTAAGCAACAATTGAATGAGCAAAATACACCATCAGTCTCGTAGTGATCAGAACAACATTCATTAACTTCAAGACTGGGGTTTGTATGCTTGTTACCGAGCATTTCAAGTTGCTTCCTCGAAACATTTTCCCTAATATCATATGTATCATTGGTGATATTAGATATATACTTCTTGTTTATTTGGTTGCTTATGTACTTGACTGGACATCCGATTGGTATCCATTTGAAACTGTTTCTGCACCAGAAACAGTTAATAGCCGTATTTCTGGGTAAAACCTTGTTATCATTTATATTCACCATTGTCGTTAAGCAGATACATGGATTTTTTGCCTCATCCAAATATGTTAATGTTGTTGATTTTTCAAGAGGTAGAATTTCTGTTATCATTGTCGTTTCTGTTACTGGACCATGGTTATGAGGAACCCCAATATTGGATGGTATACTAAACTTGTAAACGGAATCAACTCTACCGATATCGATATTTTTTAACGTGAAGGTATATTTTTTTACCTTTGAAACACGAGTTTTTTGTATCTTTTCTTTTGTTTCCTTGATATTCATTTGGTACTTGGTTTACACCTATAAATGTGTAATCACTTTTTGATTATTACTTAAAAGAGACTAGTAGTACAAACAAACATGAATGAAATAGTATCATTAGTTAATGAACTTCAAAGTCTAACACAGGAATTAAAGAGGCTACATTTAGATTCAAAGGCGCTTCGAGATCGTAAGAAGAAATGTGAGAGTGATATACTCAATTACCTCGAACAAAGTGACCAACCTGGACTCAAGTATAATAATATAACCGTTTTTGCAGAGAATAAGGATTCGTTCAAGTCAAGTAAGAAGGAAAAGATTGCACGTGGGTCAGAATATCTTAGCCAACTTGGTCTCGACGGCGAGAAGATTATTGATGAGCTTCTTAAAACAATGAAGGGAGAACCCATCTCAGAATCTAGGTTAAAAATTATTAAAAAGAAGCAAACATGATCTTTATATCTGAACAATCATGTTTGATAATTATATAATTATCAAACGAACACAACTACAACTACAACTACAACTACAACTACAACTACAACTACAACTACAACTACAACTACAACTACAACTACAACTACAACTACAACTACAACTACAACTACAA
>Ga0172381_10002928_pt1 | contig 18409 bp, 14 predicted proteins | sample Leawel6488metaG_FD_119754 | JGI IMG/M metagenome (GOLD analysis project Ga0172381, IMG submission 119754) | Leachate microbial communities from a municipal landfill in Southern Ontario, Canada - Leachate well 64-88 metaG | ecosystem: Engineered > Solid waste > Landfill > Unclassified | place...
CTCCCTTGTCCGGCTTTCATCCTTACCGCCGGCTGTCCCGCAGCCGGTAAGGATTTAGCACTTCCTAGGTCGGATTTGAAAAAGTTCTAAAAATTGTCATTTTTAGACTTTTTCCGCATCCTCTTTTTAATTTTATCATTAATATTTTTCTTGTAAATGTTCTAAGTCAGTTGACTGAAATTAAATATTCAGCTTACCCTCAATAAACTTTTTTTAACTTCATTCCTTTTAACTTTCCTTGTTGAAGTTCTCGGAAACGGGCCTTGGGCGATAATAATATTTGTTGGTCTTTTGTAAGGCGATAGTCTTTCAGAAAAAATTTTGACTTCCTCTCTTATAATTTTATTTAATTCTTTCTCGTCCTTTGCAACATCCAAAACGTCTTGCGAGGGAACTATGGCAACAAAGACATCTTCCGTACCGTCTTTTTGTCCGCCGGAACGTTTTGCACCAAAAACACACACTTCCGCAAATTTTGGATTTTTTTCCAGCACGGTTTCAACTTCTTCGGGGAAAACTTTTTTCCCGCCGCTTAGAACAATCATGCTCTTAATTCTTCCGGTTATATAAACAAAACCGCCTTTATCTATTCTGGCAATGTCGCCTGTATGAAGCCATCCGTCCTCATCTACCACTTCCGCTGTTAATTCCGGCTTGTTGTAATAGCCTTTCATGACATTATCACCTTTAACCAAAAGTTCGCCGGTATTTTTGTCAATTTTGACTTCAACGTTTGGAATAGGATTGCCTACGGAACCAAGTTTACGCTTTTTGAATGTGTTTGAAGCCACAACGGGGCTTGCTTCTGACAATCCGTAACCTTCAATGACTATTATGCCGATTGTTTCAAAAAATTCCCCGACGGAAGGTTCAATCGGTGCTCCTCCTATAAGACAGCCCTTAAAGTCATTGCCTATTTTTTTATGAATGTTTGAGAACAGCATTTTTTTGATTGAATAAAACGGAATAAATTTTGCAATTTTATAATTTATTTTGAACAGTAATTTTTTGACCGGTGATAATCTGTTAATTTCCGCTTCAATGCTTGATTTTAATAATTTTAAGAACGCAGGCACAGCTAACATAAACGTTATTTTCTTCTCTCTGATAATTGCAAACAAATCTTTTGGCTTCAGGCTTTGTGAGTAGTAAATCGAAGTTCCCTTGCTTAAAAATGTTAAAAATCCGACAGTAAGCTCAAGCAAATGATTCATCGGCAATATTGACAGAAAATTATCCTTTATCCCGAAATTAAAGCATCGTCCGACAGAGTCTACCTGAGCCATAACATTTTTAAAGGATATTTCAACGCCTTTTGGGTCGCCAGTCGTGCCGGAGGTATAAATTATAAGTGCGGTCTTGCTTTTTGCACGATGCCGCCATTTATTGTCCTGCTCGTGGGGGATGTTGTATAAACTCGGATAGAGGGTGTTTGAACCGCTATCGTCAAGGATTATTATGTGTTCGATTGAATCAATTGTTTCCTTCAATTTGAGTGCCGTTGGCAAATACGCATTTGAAACGATTAAAACTTTTGGCCGACAGTTGTTTAAAATCGAGGTCAATTCATAAATTGTCAGCTTTATATCAAGCGGAATAGTTATTGAACCCGCCAAAACGGAAGCAAAAAATGCAGCACCCCATTCCGGCATTGATTCTGAAAGAATTGCGAGTTTATCACCTTTTTCGACCCCGATTTTTATTAAATAATTTGCCAGCCTTCTGGACAAAATTCCTAAACCCCTGAATGTCAACTCGCTCCAGCCCAAATTCGATTTCATCCCGAGGGCAATCTCGTCGTCAAGCAATTCTGTACGATTTTCCAAAAATAAAAGTATATTGTTTGTTTTGTCCATTTAATTAATTCCTCTGCAACTAAAATTACTGCTCCTTTAATGTTATTCCATTTAATTGGCAGAAGGAATTCAGGACCGCTTTGGATTTTTCGATTTTTGAGACCATGTAACTATTCTTTATCCCTTGAGCTATTAAAAACGCTTTTTTATACATTTTAGACGCACCCAAAACGTAATCAAACTGTGCGTCAGTTTTTATGAGGGCAATATCTTGAAGATATTTACCGTATAACAGGTATAATCCGGATAATAAGTTAAATAATTCAAATTTTCTCGCCACTAAAATAGCTTTTTCAATGTGAACTTTTGCCAATTCGTATTCCGATTGAGCCATGTAAGCTTCGGCAATAATCTTATTGTACAAAACAGTAAAAAGATAACTGTTAATTTTAGGGCTTTGGGCTACATCAAGGGCTTTTTGCGAAACTTCAAGCGATTTTTCCGGACCTTCAACCACAAGATTGGTTTCTGCTATCAAATACCATGCCAGTAAAGCTCCGATGGCGTTTTTTTCCTTTGCAAAGTAAGTTATTTGCTCCGAATAAATATTAAGAGCCCGTTTTGCGTTTTCCTCATCTTTAAATAATTTTCCCAGCAAAGTTTTAAGGATGTTTTTTGTAAAATTGTCATTAATATTATTTGCAAAGGTAACAACCTGAAACAACTCTTCTTTAAGTCCGCTGTATTTTTTGTGCATAAAATTATTCAGAATATTTATTAAATTCCATCGGGAAATGCTTTCGTTGTCCATAATATCAGTTTTGTAGACTTTGATAATTTCTCCCAAAATTTCTTCGGAAGCTTCAACTTCGCCCTTTATTGTATTCGCAAACGCAAGAGCAAGTTTTGCTTTGCAGATAAATAATTTATCATCAAAGTTATTTTTCTGAAAAAGTTCAAATAATGTGGATAATACTTCAAAAGAGCGGTTGCTGCCCTGAAAAACAAGGGCATTTGCCAACACAAGATAGGTTTGCAGCCATGCCTTATATAAAGATTTTATGGAAATATTTTTATGCGGTTTTGCTCCTATATATTTGTCGAAAACAGGCATGATTTCATTGTCTATGAGGTTAATTATTTCCCCGCTGTTGCCTATGTTCAGCAGAGCATCAAGTTTTCTGGACTTGAGCATTGCTATTTCAAGTTCAAAACTGTCGTCAAGTTTTTCAATTGTGGAATTTATACATTCAATTGTTCCGTAATAATCGCCCAAAATTATGCAGCAGTTTGCCAAATATCCGGTAAGCTCAATTTCTTTTAATGGGCTTTCAAGCTGTTTTACGCTTAATATAGCAGCAGGCAAGTATTCTATGGCCTCTTTAGGGTTTGTTTTTGACAACAATTTCCCCAATCGTTCATAAATATTGTTTTTTATGAGAGAACCGTTGATATTGTCGGTTTTTTCAATTAAATTCAAACACTGTTTTTGGGATATTGCATAAAGATTTGTGTCACCTATGTAAGATGCCAGTTTAATATTTTCCGTCCAGATATTCAATGCCGCCAAATCTTGCCCCAGATTTTGAGCTATAACGGCACTGATTGAGGTTGAGGATAAAACGTAATTCAGGTAAATTGAAAATAAAATTTCGTTTAGGGATGCAAAATTCTCATCTCCCTTAACGTTTTCAAAAACCCCTGACCATAGGGTTGAATTTTTAAACGCATAGGAAAATTCGTTGACCTGTACAATAAAGTTCAATTTTTGCAAAAGGTTTAATACTTCTGTAAATTCATTTTCCTCAATTTTAAAGATTTGGCTTATTATTGCGGGATAAAATCTTATGCCCTGAATGGCTGCCGCCGACAAAATCTTATGTGCCGTTTCGTTTTCTTTCAGAAAATTCAGCCGTATTTTTATAATATTGTCGAAAGTATCCGGAAATTCGAAGTCAAAAGAGTTATTTTTTGCTTTGAAATCGATTAGTAGGCTGACCAGCTGCTCTAAAACCGCAGGATTTCCGGCAGAAATGCCGAATAATTTTTCTTTTATTGACGGAGGGCAGTTTTCATCAGGAAAATACTGGTCAACAAAGGAATTCATCTGGTTTTTGTCAAAAGTGTTCAGTGAAATATCCAGATAAAGTTCATTTTCCAGCTTCTCACTGTATAAATAACCCCTAACCGGCCTTATTTCATTGTAGGTCAATAAAATTTTGAAAGGCTTTGCCGAAATCTCCTCATTTAATAAATTATGCAAAAATTCATAGGAAAAACCGTCAATCATATCAAAATTTTCTATTACAAATATTGTTTTATTGTTTTCAATGATTGTCTTGAATACTTTTTTAAACAAATTGAATGTTTTTTCTTTATTTTGTAAGATATTTTCAAAATAATCCTTATTTGTCGGATAAAGAATGTTCAAAAGATTAAAAATTTCCTCATTTGTAAGGGTCGGAAATTCCGATTGAAAAAACCCCTGAGATTCTTTTTTAAGCTTCAAACTGTCTGAACAGAAATTTGCAACGTTGAAAAGCGTTAGTAAAATATCCTGAATAAGCCCGCAGGGACTAAGCTGTGTTATTGAACTGCATTCGCCTATAAGCCAGGTTATCTGCTCTTTTTTAAGTTCGTGTATTGCGGACTTTAATACAATCGACTTCCCCACTCCCTTCGGGCCGTTTAGGGAAATTATTTTCTTGTCGTCCGAGAGAAATCCTTTGACCAGAATTTCCTTTGCTCTTTGTTGGGAGCAAAGTTCGACCGAAGGGGCGAAAGGCTTAGGGGCGGGAGTTTCTACCGAATTTTGGATGGTGAAATCTTCACTTTGCCTCTTTGCATCTTCACCTCTTTGCAAATCTTTTTCGTCTTTCAGAAAGGATTGCCCGCATTTTCTGCATTTTATGGCATTGGGAAAATTTACACTTTTGCAGGAAGGGCAGACTTTCAAAAGTTCTTCATTGCAGCTTAAGCAATTTAGGTTATAAATTGAATTATAAGCACCGCACTTTTTGCAAAAAGCAGCAATTTTTGCACCACAATAGTCGCATTTTAGTGATTTCTCAGGTATTCGTTTTTTACATTTTGGACATATCATAAACTTTATCCATAATCATCAAACCTTATTAAACGTTGCTTTGACTTCTTCCATTAACTCTAATAAGCGTTTGGAAACCTCTGATTGAGATAAATTAAGTTCCTCGGCAATTTGTTTTTGTTTTAAGCCTTTAACGTAACGCAATTGATATAACTGCATGTATTGCTTAGCCGGATTATTATTATGGATAACAGAAACCGCATCAACGAGTGTCCGCAGAGTTTCCTTTTTAATTACAATATCCTCTGGGCCGTCTCTCAAGTCGACTACATCATAATTTATGCGGACATTTGAATATTTATTGTCGGGTACGGAAATAATTTCCTCAAGTGAGGTTTCATCAGTGGAAACAAAGCCTTCTTTTGTTCTTCTGACTCTGCCGGAATCTTTCAGCACTGTTATGATTGATGTTGTTACTATTTTTTTAAGATAAAGTTCAAGTGAAGCCTCATTTTTAACCGTTTTCATTATCAAAAAAGAACGCTTATAAGCTTCATTAAAAAAATCATCGAATAAGTCTTCATTACTTTTATATTTCTTGTCAGATAAAATCATTTTTTTTATCAGATCAAGTTTTTCTTGTTCTATTTCTAATTCCACGTCAAAATCTTTCCAAACGAATACGACTACCCAATGTAATCATACCACATTTAGAAATTAATGATAAGTGTTGCGTTTGTAGATCGTCCTCCAAGCTCACTGGACGGCATTTTGAGGTACTTTAGAGTTTCTTTAACACTTTGTAACACAATTTTGTCTATTTGCTTTGAACCGCTTGAAACAGCGACGTTTGACGACAGCAAACTGCCATCCCCATTTATTCCCAAATCAACGATAACCTTGTTTGAATAGGCCATTTCAGTTGCAAGAAGCAAATTGTTTTGGAGGTTTAATTTTAAATTTTTGCCTGCAATTTGAAGATATTTTCTAAAACTGTCATTATATGCAAGATCTTCAGGCACTTCCCAGGCAACTTTTGAAATACTCGCATTAACAGGTTCGGAGGAGAAAGCGTCCGAAATAGCTTTTCCCATATCCCGATTTGCCGAACCGGCCTGCTGTCCTTCCCCCGGAATAGCCTGCTGCTGTGACTGGCTTGCCATTTGGTCCATACCTTGCATGTTCTCATCCTGAGAGTTTCCTGTACTACTTTGGCTGTCTGCGGATATTGGAGCAGCGTTTGGATCCTTCAGCAGATTATCATCATTCTTTTTGTTGCCGAGAATACTTCCCCCAATCACAAAAGATGCGAGAACTACCCCTGCAATTGATGCGGCGATAACCATTTTTTTGTTTTTGTAAAGAGGCTCCGGCGTATTTTTTCCTTCAAAATCTATTGCCGGCACAACATCAGGCTGTCCCTCTTTAAATAAAACTTTTAATAAATCTTGATCTTCTTCTAATTTTTCAGTTTCCGGCGTTATCTCAGGTTGCTCTATAGCCGCTTCAATCGGAGTTTCTTCAGGTTCCTCCTCAATGGCAAGAGAACTTCCTAAGAGATTTTTCTGTTCTTCAGAAAGGTTTACGTCATTTAAAAATTCGTCTACTTGAGATATAAATTCATCAGACTCATCTTTATTCTGAGTACTTTCTGCGATAGTTCCATTTGCTTCGTCTTCACTCTCTTCCAACTCTCTGAATTTTCTCAAAGCTTCAGATTCTTCCAATTGATTTTCTTCCCCTTCATTTGTTATTGCGTCAAGAGAAACTAAATGTTTCTCCTGCTTTGCTTCGGATTTTTCTCCGTCCTCGCTCAGCATATCAAAATCAAAATCTTCCAAATTAAAGACTTCCTCTTTTTTTTCGGCTTTTTCTTCTTCGTCAATCGCAAAATCATCTTCAAAGGCTTCTAAATTAGGCATATTTTCAAGTTCAGACAATTTTTCCTCAGGCAGAGTTTCTTCTTTTGCTTCAATCTCGGGAAGTTCTTCTTCGGGCAGAGTTTCTGCCTGTATTTCAATTTCAGGTAACTCTACATCCTGCAGATTTTCTTCGCTTGCTTCAATCTCAGGTTCTTCGTCCTGTACTTCAAAATCGAATTCTTCCCCGGTTAATTCTTCATCCTGTACCTCAAAATCGAATTCTTCATCCTGAGTTGTAATATTTTTTATTCCTTCGCCGATAATTTCGCTGCCGGCATCTATTCCTGAGGATAATACCTCTGCAGCTGACTGTGCAAGCCCACTTTCGGCGACTGCGGCAGCTGCCGTGCCTGCAACAATAGCTCCGCCAAGCCCAAGCCCTGCGGCAACAACGTTCAGCCCGCCTTCTACAAGCCCGCCCTCCGTGTTTTGCTCTATTGAAGAATTATTTTGTGAGCTAAATTCTGTTTCCTGTCCCCCGTTCCCTATTCCCTCTTCGTCATTGTCGTTATCATCTTCAAATAATTTTTGAGTTCCGATAATGTCCAAAACTCCATCCTGAAGCATTTCGTCATCTTTGGCAACTTCTTTTGATAAAATTTCAAAATTTTCAAATTCTACTAGCTTTTCCCGCAAAGAAAAATCGTTTGCAAGCTGTTTGAAAAGGAGAAGCTTTTCGTTCTGGGGAATTTCTTTGTCCACTAAAGACAAAAATAATTCTTCCGCATTCTCAATTGCGTTTTCAGAGATATCAAAATCAGTTTCTGCTGCGAAATTATCCAAAAACTTTTTAAGTTCTTCGGGTTTGTTTAGATTTTCCGGGTCATAAAAGTAGAAATCTTTGTTAGAATTGCTTTTATCAAGATTTTTAGGTTCAAAAAACCCCAGAATTTCAGCAGAAGAAAGATCCTCTTTCAGGCAAAGCACAATATAAATGTCCGGTAGCAATTCATAGTCAAAATGAGTTTTGGGTATAAATATTTCATCTTTGTTAAAGACCAGACGCACGTCCATTTTTATTCCCTGATAATAAATATCAGCAAGGTCAAAATCCTCAAGGACATTATGAATAGTATAAAGACTGTACAAATTGTTTGCTTCTATTTTTTGCGAAAAAAGCAGTTTCATTGCCAATCTTGCCCCGAGAACATCAATAAAAGCACGTTTTTTTGTACTCTCATCGGCAAATCCTATTGACGATAATTTTGCGTCTTTCAAATCGTCTTCCGCTATTTTTACAGTGGTTTTTTTCTCAAAAAGTTTCATAATCCCCTCCAGCTTCTAATATAAAAGATTACAAACCACGAAAAATTATTCCGATATTGTTAAGAAATACTACAAAAAGATGAGAAATTTGTTTTCAGATAGCAATTTTTATTTTTATGCTTTTTATAGAAAGCATGCGGAAAAATAAAAGGAGAATTTTGACATGTTCGGAATAATCAAAGGCACCAATACCACCAAAGGTATGATGAGAAATATTACCCGCAGTTTACAGCGGAAAAGCCCCAGTACGCCATATGTGAATTATACAATATATCTTGAAAACTTAAAAAATAATTCCTGCAACTCAACATTTTCAATAACCGAAAGGAACGGCAAACTAATGACCGTGGGCGATTTATGCATAAATTATATAAAATTGTTTAGGTTAAAGACTATTCAAGCCTCCATAAATCATAAAACCGGAAATATGTGCGTTAGTAAAAAGCCGTTCCTTATTTCTAACAGAGGAATTAAGAAGAGAGTTACGGAATTTTTGGCCCAAATACAGCCCAAAAACATTGCTAAAGCCCCTAAGGTGTACCTTCCGAGAGAATCCCTCGGTGCTGACGGCTGTATACTTGAACTAAAAAGGGACTTTAAGGATTTTAGTGTTGAAACAACTATTACATGTAGGTAAAAATTTACTGGCTCACAATTCTGAAGTAATTAATATAAATTAACCAAATTAGCAATTTCTTAATGGGGGATGTTTTTAATAATATATGTGTAGAATTGGTGAATTAAGAAAAATTGTGACAGAAATACATTCAGTATTTCCTCAGGGTTTGCGTGAAACATGCAGGCAGAATGCCTTAGCTTCAATCAAGGGCGAAACTTTTTCTCGTGTCACCGAAGGGGAAGGAAATATCAGTTCAAATAATCTATTAGAGCAATTTCAATATTATTCCAAAATTAATAAACAAGAAGAGAAAAAAGTTATTAATAAATTAATCAAAAAACTAGGAATTACTATTCAGGATATTTCAGGAACAGAAATCCCGGATAAAAAAAAGATTCAAATATTAAAAGGTCTATATGTATCCCAAAATGCCAAGTTAGAATTACCCCAAGCTATTAAGCTTAAAAGATTTAAAAAGAATACTTTAGGAACTTTTACTCAACGAAAACCTAATGAAATTTTAATTGACAACTCGTATCCGTTATTTATTGATTCTGTTACAATACATGAGACCTTACATAAAAACGACTTTAAAAACAATTGGATTCGCAATACCTTTTTACCTTGTTTAATTTTGGATAAAATCATGCTTATACTTAACAGTAAAACTATTTGTAATACACTAGGAAGAAATGCACTAAAAAATCGGGCCGAGTTTGTAGCGTATACTGGCGAAAAATTATTACATGAAAAGAAAAAATGGGATGACCTGCCTCCAAAAATTAAAAGGATTTATAAATTTTTTAATGGTCCAAAAATCAAATTAAATAGTGAATATCCCGAAGCGAGGGTAAATAAAACATAAATATTGGTCGGATTTGTACCGAGTGGCAACTTATTTTAAAACCTTTTTCTGTAAGTAATCAGTTTGTATGTACCGAAAAGCAAAACAGGGGCAGCTATTAAGAAAATCATTTGGGCGACCCCGATTAATTCAGCACCCCATGCCGCAACCAAAACAGGCAGTGCCGAAGCCGTGCTTAGCAGTGTAAACAAAATTCCGAAAACTTTTCCTCTGACTTTCGGGTCAATCTCGGTGTGCAAAATTGTTTGGGTCGGAATGGCCACAAAGGCCGTAGAAATACCGATTACGACCGCAGCGATGTAGCTGTACAACATAGGATAAGTTAAGTCAAATTGTTCAAGGTAAAAAATCAAGACAGATTTAGTGTTAAAGTGAAAAACGCTTAACTGTGGTACCAAAGGCAGCATTGAGAACATTAAAAGTGCCGCTCCGCAGGTGAAAATTCCAGAATAAACCAAAAGGTGTTTCTCCGCTTTTCTAAAATAATTTCCCACCAAAAACGCACCGAAAACCATACCTATACCGCAAAAAACAACAATATAAGCAAATTTTTGAGCCCCGATAGCAGGATTTTGTGGATAAAGATACTTTTGGCTTAACCCGATGGACATAATTGACAGCATGACAATAATTGAAAACAAGGCCGCCAGCTTTAACATAGCAGAACGCACCACGGGAGTGTCTTTTATATATACCAAACCCTCTTTCATATCCGCCCAAAAATCGGTTTTCTTTTTCTTTGTTTTTGAAATCGGTTTGTATTTTACAAAAATCAAACAAAAAGCCGAAAGAAAGAAGAAAAGTCCTATTCCCCAGTGTACATAATTTATTCCGAAAATATTTATCATAGGGTCGCCAAGTGCAAACCCGAAAATCAGCGATGCCATCATTGTCGTTGAAAAAAGCGAATTTGCGGTTAATAACTGGTATTTATTGGCAACAGACGGGATAATGGAAGCTTCCGCCGGCACAAAAAACTGCGTTACGGCTGAAAGCAAAAACGCCAGAATATAGAGCTGAATCAGTGTGTTGTCAAAAAACGGCAAAAGCAAAATTATAATCCCCCTGAGGATATTTGTAATTATCATGACCGCTTTTTTGTTCCATATATCAATAAAAACACCGGCAATTGCGGTTAAAAGAATTGCGGGAATGGTAAAAGCAATATAAAGCCAACTTTGCAGAGTTGTTGATTTTCCGCTCGGGTCAAAATGAATTGCAATTATGGTTACAAAAACTACAAAAATTATTCTATCCGCAAACTGTGAAAAAATTTGTGCCAACCACAGCATGCAAAAATCACGGTTTGCAAACAGAGAGGAATATCCCCTGGCTTTTTCAAATATAGATTCTTTGTTTTCTAGTTCCATATAATTACAGATGAAATGGTGAATGAGTGAATGGTTGAAAAGTTTAATTTTTTAGAATTGCACTTAATCACTTAGTCACTTAATCACTATTTTCTCCCTTTATACTCACGCCAAACATCTATCAGCATACTTGCAAAGAAAATACTTGAGTATGTTCCGATTGCAACACCCAAAATCATTGCCAGAACAAAATCTCTTGTCGTAACTCCGCCAAAAAAGTAAAGAGCCAGCAGTGTTATTAATACGGTAAACGAAGTGTTTATACTTCTCACAAAAGTTTGGTTTACGCTGACATTTACGATTTCGCCAAACGACATTTTCTTTGAATAGTACCTTAAATTTTCTCTGATTCTATCAAAAACAACGATTGTATCGTGAGACGAAAACCCGATTATTGTAAGTATCGCAGTAACGAATAATCCATCAATTTCTACATTGAAAAACAATCCCAAAATTGAGAAAAATCCAATGACAAACAATGCATCGTGAAAGAGTGATAAAATCGCTGCAATTGCAAAATCAAGCTGAAACCTTATTGTCAGGTAAACAACAATACCCAAAGAAGCCAGAGCAAGTGCAAAAAGTGCGTTTTTGAAAAGTTCTGCACCCAATGTAGGACCGATTGAACTTACCTGAATAAGCTGTGAGTCAGGATATTCGGCACTTATTACGCCGGATACTTTGCCGAGTTCTTTTGTGTCTTTTTCGCCAATAAATTTTGTCCTGACAGAAATAATAGATTTCATTTTGTTGCTTTTATCAGCGGTATTAACGTTTATTATCTGCAAAAAAGGCTTTTCAATTCCGGCTGATTCGAGTTTTTCGCCAATTTTGGTGATTTCCTTGCCTGAAACAGATTTGTCAATCGAATACTGCAGAATTGTTCCGCCCGTGTAGTCAATTCCGACTTTCAGCGGAGCATGGTTGGGATAAGTCACACTGGAATAAATCATTGCGACAATGCCCGGCACGATTAATATTGCTGACAGTGCAAACCACCAAAATCTGTATTTTACTATATCTATTAAATGTTTGTTGCCTATTGCTTCTGTATTTGCCATTGTTTCTCCTTTTAGGTGGAAGGCTGAAAGGGTGAAGGGCTGAAAAGCTTAATCTCAAAACTATCCACCCATCCACCTGTTCACCTAATCTAATACTCCGAATTTTGCTTTCTCACGCTTAGTTTCTTTTGCCTCAAAAGCCTTTCCTATCTCGTTCTTTTTCAACCCAAACAATTGAGGATATTTTAGTTCACCTGTTCCAAATACAAGGTGCATGATGTTTTTCGTAATGGTAATTGCACTGAACATGGAAACTATAACACCTATTGCCAGAGTAAGTGCAAAACCTTTTACAACGCTTGTTCCAAGCATATAAAGAATAACACATGTTATAATCGTTGACATGTTTGAATCGAAAATACTTGTGAAAGCACGGTCAAATCCCGCATTTATCGCGGTAAACAGCGTTCTGCCCGCCCTTAATTCTTCCTTTGTCCGTTCAAAAATCAAAATATTTGCGTCAACCGCCATACCTATACTTAGAATAAACCCTGCAATCCCTGCGAGAGTAAGCGTGACAGGTATTGCCTTGAACAGTGCAAACAGAATTATGCTGTAACAAATCAACGCAACGTCGGCAATTACACCCGGTAATCTGTAGAACGCAATCATAAACAGCATTACAATCCCAAGCCCAATCATGCCGGCAATCTTTGATTTTTCAATACTATCTGCACCTAAAGTAGGCCCGACGGTGTTTTCTTCAATAATTTTGGCAGGAACAGGCAAAGCACCCGCATTTAACAAATCAACCATCTTTTTGGCTTCTTCATATTGAAATCCGTTTTCTCCACCGGAAATTTGGGCGTTTCCGCCGATAATCGGCTCTCTTATTACAGGAGCTGACTGCAATTCACCGTTAAAAAATATTGCCATCGGTTTCCCGACAAGTTTTTGGGTTAAATCAGCGAATTTTCTTGTTCCTTTGTCATTAAATTCCAAATCAACTACCCATTCGCCGTTTGAGGAATTAGTGCTTAAAACAGCTCTGCTCAAGTCTTTCCCGCTTAATCCCGTACCAATCCAGACAGGCTGGCCGTTTATCGGCTTACCTTCTTTTTTAAACTCAAGTTCGGCAGTCTCGCCCAAAAATTCTTTTGCTTTTGATAAATCAGAAACATTTGGGATTTCAATCAAAAGCCTTTTGTCGCCCGTTTGCTGAACAACTGTTTCTGCAACGCCCAGCTTATTTACACGGTTTTCAATCGCAAATCTCAAGCTGTCCATCATCTCAGGCGTAATCTTGGCAACCGTATCGGTCGTTTGGGCTTCAAGAACAAGCCTTGAACCTCCGACTAAATCTAAACCCAGCTTTGTGGGCTTGATAAAGATTATAATCCCGCAAATTATTACTATCAATACAATCGCCCAAAACATTATCTTCTTGTTTTTCATTTTTTATACCTTTATTTTTCCGCTTACTCAAACTCATTTTATCAAAAACACGTAAACCTCGTATAACTCCACTCGGCTAATCCCTGCTGAAGTCATCTAAAATTTTGTATAACCCGGTTTTTTCCTCTTCCGCAAGTTCCACAAGAGGAAGCCTCACGTAATCGCTTATTAATCCCGTTCTGGCCAATGCTGCCTTGATTGGAGCTGGGTTTGGAGCCATAAACAGTTTTTTAATAACAGGATATAACTTCAAATGCATATTTTTTGCAATATTAAAATTTCCCGTCTTAAAATTGTGTATCATTGTTTTGATTTCGTTCCCAAAAAGGTGAGATGCGACCGATATCACGCCTTCAGCCCCCAATGCAAGCATCGGTAAGGTCAGACTGTCATCACCCGAATAAATTGTGAAATCTTCAGGGCAGGCCAGTTTTAACTCTGAAACCGCATCCATATCACCAAAGCTCTGTTTCAAGGCAACAATGTTTGAATATTTATTTGCCAAATATGCAACCGTTTCAACCGATATATTGGTTCCCGTCCTTGAAGGAATGTTGTATAAGATTACCGGAAGCTTTGTGCTTTCTGCTACCGCTGAAAAATGGGCAATAATGCCGGCTTGAGACGGTTTGTTGTAATATGGAACGACGGAAAGAATTGCGTCGGCACCTTCCCTTTCGGCCAATTTTGACATTTTAACCGCAGTTTGAGTTGAGTTTGAACTTGCCCCCATAATTATTTTTACCCTGTTAGCTACGGCTCTTTTTACTGTCGAAAGAAGCTCAAGCTCTTCATCATGGGTTAAAGTAGGACTTTCGCCGGTTGTCGCTGCAACCAAAATGGCGTCTGAACCGTTGTTTACAAGGTGTTTTACTAATTCTTCAACCTTGTCGTAGTCAATTTCCCTGTTTTTATTGAATGGCGTTACCATTGCGGTAATCACTTCACCTGCATCATAGCGTTTAGACATATAATACCCTCCTGTAACGTACCAGTAAATTATATTACAAACATAAAAAAGTGAACAGTACCACAAGAAGGGCGGTTTTGCAAAGCAAAACCGCCCTTCTTTATCAATTAATTACCTTCTAAACAGCTTTTATGTTATCAATTTTTCCTGCACTTATGCAAGAAGTACAAACTTTAATTGTTTTTACTTCGCCATTAATCTTGACCCTGACTGATTGTAAGTTAGGTGCTTGGCGTTTTACATTCTGTTTATGCGAAAAAGTTAAACTTGCTGATTTTAAAGGTTTTTTACCGCATATTTCACATTCTCTGGACATTGTTCTAATTCCTTTTCTTAAATTACTAGTGCCTTTTGAGCGTACCGCAAAAAAAAGATATTTACAAGTATTTTCAGATTTTTATGTTAAGTTCTTTTAAAAGTTAATGGGCCGATAGGATGAACTACAGCTGTTTGAAAGGCTGAAAGGGTTAACAGGTGAATAGTTTAAGGATGTGCGGGAAATTTCATTTTTTCTAAACACCTTTTATTATATGTATCATTGGTATATAAATAATAGGTATTGACTTGATAATACGTTAAAGATATACTCATATAAGTTTACTTCTAATAAGGTTTTTGGGGGGAATGAATGCGAATCGGATTTAATTTGATAGGTCAGAATATTGTTTTTGGTAATTTGGTAAAAGGTAATGAAGCTGATTTCCCAACAAACAGGCTTGTGGCAGCATACTTGAGCGGAAAAGCTCTGGAGGGAAGTGATACTTGGATTAAATCTGAGGAATTAGGCAAAACTCTAGCAAAAGAAAATATTGGCGTCACCATGGGGGCAGGTGAGCGAGGAGGCATGGGCGGAATAGCAAAAGGGATAAGAGAAGCCGGAGGTTATGTCGTCGGGATTACAACAGACGTGTTGAAAAAATTTGAAGGAGTTAGTCCTTATCTCAATGAGCTTCATATAGAAGAACATGATAATGAAATGCATGCCAGAATGGTTAAATATGATCTTCGTTCAAGACCGGATGTTGTTATTGCTGCACCGGGCGGACAAGGAACCCTAGATGAAATTGTCAAAAAATGGTGTAAATTTGAACTCAAAGCAATGACAACAAATGATGCCACGCCAAAAGAAAAAATAATTTTATACGGAAAAGATTATTGGCAGGGCTTTTTAAATTGGTTAAAAGGTCCGGTTAAGGATGCCGGCAATATTTCAGAAAGAAGACTTGGTTATTTTGAGCTTGCGGACACACCGCAAGAAGTTGTTAAAATAATTAAAAGAGTGATGAGTACTGTTAGGTAAAAAATGCAAATCAATGCAAAAAGGCGTGCGGTTGAAATTTACTTCCCCAGTGTACTCAACCTTTAAACGCCCAGGTAATTTCTTTTTTGTTGCCGTGTCATGCCCTTAATCCTGCATTCTTCCCTTTGTGCCTCTATTTTTGTACCAAAGCAGGCTGTATAAACGATTTTAAGCGGTTTGTGCGAGCGTGTGTACTTCGCCCCTTTGCCGGATAAATGCATCTCGAAGCGTTTTTCGACGTCATCGGTATATCCGCAGTAAAGGGTGTTATCTTTTGTTAAAATTACGTAGGTATAATATTTTTTTTCCATGCCTTTATGATAAAATAAACCGGTGATAAAAGACAATATTAAAAATGCAAAAAATTACTACGATTTGTCCGAACGAGTTCGGCTCGGGCTGGAATATCTTGTAAATACTGATTTTTCTGTAATAAAAAACGGGAAATACGAAATTTTGGGCAATGAAGTTTTTGCAATAGTTCAGGATTATTTTTCAAAACCGCCGGAGGAATGTAAATTTGAAGCCCACAAAAAATATATTGACATTCAGTATATCTTAGAAGGCGAAGAAAAAATCGGAATTTCAGATATAAAAAATTTCTTTGACTCCATAGAATATGACGAAGAAAGAGACATTGTCTTTTTGTCGCTTAAAACAGATGAAATGCCTGATTTCATCGATATGAAAGAAAAAGACTTTGCGATTTTCACGCCAAAAGACGCTCATATGCCGTCGATTGCAGTCAAAACACCGTCTTTTGTCAGAAAAGCCGTGGTAAAAGTCAAAAGCTAGAAACACAAAACAGGCATACAATACACAGAATTGTTATATGCCTGTTTATGCCGCATGACTATGAAATGCGAGGGATAAATGTTATTTGTCTTATGCTAAGAGAATGTTCGCTTAAAATGCCGGGGCAGTAACATAAAAATAGCCGTATGAACGGCCAAAGAACTCTACATTGGATAAAGGAGTGGAGGAGAAAATAAAGAAAAAGAGATTAGTTATATTTTAAGTATGCCCAAACTTTATATATATTTAACATATATATTGTACATATTTACATAAATTAATCTGAGCGGGCAAGAGGCCTTCTATGACAATATGAATTAATTTTCAAAATTGTATGGCCTAATTTTATTGGCTCATGGCGTTTTAGACAAATTAAATGTTACAAATTATTAAAAAATGAACAAAAACTAGCAACTTATAATCTTCAGGGTTATTTAATAAACAGAACGTGTGTAATAATTATTTTTTGAAAGGAAAGAAAAATGATGCAAGTCCCAACAGTACAACCCCAACAAACATACCCGGTGTCAGCACAGCCAAATTATAATGCGGTAAAAATTGACATTAACAATCCGCAGGTTAACGCACCCGGTTATTCACAAAATCAAACACCGGCTCCGGTACAAACTCCGGCATATACGGCACCGATTTATTCATACCCGCCGGCTCAAGTTTACGAAATGCCGCAACAATCGGTTTATCAGCCGCAAGCTGTACAGCAAATCCCCTCAGTTCCGCAGCCTGTTATAGTTCAACCGGCTGTTAATCAAGTTCCTGCGGCGGCTCCTGCTCAACCGGTAGAAGTCAAGGCTCCCGAAGCTGCAACTCCACAGGTTGATTTGAATGCATTTCTGGGCAAATTGACAAACCCTGATTACAACGTGCAAGCAAGTGCCATGGAAGAAATTGCAGGCTTAGCACAAAATTCGCCTCAAAAGGCAACAGAGTTGCTTGATGTCAAAGTTATCGACACATTATTGGGCATAATGCAAAACGATACAAGCAAATTAACAGGGCCAACCCCTCAACAGCTTCAAATCAGAGAAAAAATTATGAGCGGTAAGCCTGTAACAGAAGCCGAAACAGCGGAAGCAAACAAAATTACTCCGATGGAACAAGCTGAAAGAAACAAACAATACGCAATATACACCGTGGCAATTTTACAAAAATTGTACGGTTCAGAAATAGAAAAAATGAACAACACGGTCGTCCCTTTAACAGAACTTCCGGGGGCAGCGGGAATTGTTGAACAGATTAAAAACAACCCTAACCCTATGGTAAGAGCTTCGGGCATTGACGCACTAAGTTATATTCAACGTCCTGAATACAAACAAGACTTGACAACATTATTTACGGTTGCCAAGAAAGATAAGGATGCAAATGTTCAGCAAGCGGCGGCCAAGGCACTTGAAAAATTAGCACAAGTTGCCGATGCATCTGCAGCAGCAACCCCTGCGGCAGCACCTGCAACTCCTGCAGCACCTCCGGCTCCGGCTCCAACTCCGGCAGTTAAGCCCGAAGAGTCCAAAAAAGCGTAACCCTTCCTTTCATTAACATAACAAGCACAAGCGGCTTTGAGCGAAAACTCAATGTCGCTTGTGTTTTTTAATGTTGAACGGAAGGCCGGAGGGAGGGGGGACAGGAAACAGGGAAAGGAATTCTGTGTCGTTGCGAGGAGCAAGTTTGCGACGAAGCAATCCAAATTCCTTGTTGTCGGGCAAATTTAAGCCCCCCACCCCAAACCCTCGCCCCTCAGGGGGGGGGGAGGGGGTCAAACAAAAGCCCGACCTACATTCTCAACCCTTCGACCGTTCGACCTTTCAACTTAGTGACTTAAATCCAGATCCCGCATCAGAATGAATAACACAAGCCAACCGCCATGACCTAACCGGTGCGGGATGACAATAAAGTGAAAAGGGAAAACGTGAGACGTGAGAGGTGAGACGTGAGAAGAGAAACGGGAAAAGAAAAGTTTTAATTTTTTTGTTGCACTTAATCACTTAATCA
>Ga0172381_10002929_pt1 | contig 18409 bp, 17 predicted proteins | sample Leawel6488metaG_FD_119754 | JGI IMG/M metagenome (GOLD analysis project Ga0172381, IMG submission 119754) | Leachate microbial communities from a municipal landfill in Southern Ontario, Canada - Leachate well 64-88 metaG | ecosystem: Engineered > Solid waste > Landfill > Unclassified | place...
AATGAGGATAAAATTCTAAAAACATTCTATGAGCAAAAATTAAAGAATGGAATAAGAATTCCAGATGTTTATTTAGGTTTAAATGAAAAAGGAGAAAGAAAAGCCTGGCGTGTTAATTGGGCTAATAAAACTTTTGAAGAATTACAGTTACAATTTTAGAATAAAAAAAATCTGCTGATGCCGATTTTTTCGTGTTACTTTTTAGATTTACTTTTTGTGATTTTACCAGTTTTTAATATTTTTTTGTTTTTAAGTTTTTCCAGTCTTTGGGCTAATATCTTAAAATATTCTTTGTCATTCTCAATATTTATGGAATTTCTATCTAAGTCATCAGCTGCTTCAGCTAATGTACCACTTCCAGCAAAACAGTCTAATATCCAGTCACCTTTATTTGTGAATATATTTATTAGATGACTCAATATTCTTTTTGGTTTTTGGGTTGGGTGTTTGGTACGTTCCTTACCCATGCAAATAGGTGATTCCATGAAATTATGCATCTCATTTTGTTTAGAAAAGTTAAAGGTGTATGAAATCTTGGTATTATCGAAGCCCTTTGTTGCCCAGAGGACAGCTTCGCATGAGGATAGAAACCCATTTTTTCTTATTTGAGGAGCTGGATTAGTTTTGTGCCAGATAATAGTGCCATGATGTTTAAAGCCAATATTTTCATATATTCTTTTAATATCACTTATATATTCCATTTTGCAAAAGATTAAGAGATTCCCATTATCTTTTAATTTTTTTGACACTTCTTCTATCCAATTTTTTGTAAAAATTAAATATTCTTCATCGCCAAAATAATCCCACTTGCCAAAATCAGAGGATCTGGCTTTGCGTCCTTTTAGAATTTTTGTGTTTTTATTTGCTGTGTTGTATGGCGGATCAACAATTGCGGTATCAACTTTAAAATCTATTAATTTTGTTTTTTGTAGGGCATCCCCTAAAACTAAATAATGCATATTTGAGTATTTTTAATTCTACTTTTTGCTTGTTCAAAGTAGTCCTTATCTAGCTCTGAGCCTAGATATTGTCTTTTTAATTTTTTAGCTATTACCGCCGTTGTTCCTGATCCCATAAAAGGATCAAACACGATATGGTCTTCATTTGATGTTGCTTTTATTATTCTTTCTAATAGCCATTCTGGTTTCTGTGTTGGGTGTATTCTTTTGCCTCCAGTCGTCTTTCCTTTCGTCCATATTGAGCGCATTTGCTTTCCACCATTTATATCTTTCATTGTTTTGTAATTAAAGATATTACCTTTTCCTTTTCTCGCCCATATAAAATTTTCATGGTCTGCAACAAATCTTGTGCAAGAAAGATTTGGCGTTGCATCTGATTTGTGCCATAAAACTTCGTTCAATAGATCAAATCCGATCTTATTCATTAGATATCCTGTTAAATAAATATTGTGATATGTTCCAGCTACCCATATGGCACCGTTCTTTTTTAAAATTCTAAAACATTCTTGGAGCCATTTTTTTGTAAATTCTTCAAAGTCTGAGTCAGTGAATTTATCCCATTTTCCTTTATTCGTATTTAAATCTGTGCCACCAGATTTGACGAATTTCATTTTGAAATCACTTTTACTTAAATTATATGGAGGATCTGCAAATATTAAATCAATGGAATTGTCTTTAATATTTTTCATTAAATCAAAACAGTCCATGTTATATATTTTATTTAATTGGATGTTGTCATTAAAAAAAATAGAATTTGGATTTGATGATTCAACTTTATTTGAACTTATCTTTTCTTGTTGCCCTTTGTTATTGTTTTCTTCGTTTTCAATTTTTCTAATTATCTTTTCAACAACTCCGCGAATTTCTACCTCTTTTCTGTAGAAAGGGAATAGAGTTGGATTTGCTGGTTGAAGTTTAATTCTGCCTTTTTCCTTGTATATTTTCTTTAATGTCGCTTGGTTGTCATCTATGATAGCAACAACTGTTTGTCCGTTCTCGGCATAGGCTTGTTCTCTAATGATAACAATATCACCATTGTATATGCCCTCATTAATCATACTGTCGCCCTCTACTTTTAGAGCATAATGTTTGTGATTGATATTTATATCATCACGAGGAATAGTTATTTTTTCATCCAATGTTTCAATAGCCTCTATTGGCTGACCTGCTGATATTTTGCCAACCAGAGGAACTTCTATCACCCCTTTTTCTTTTATTACTGATATAGTTCTTGGGCGGTTTTCGTATTTATTAAGCATTCCTTTTTCTTGAAGTTTTTTTATGTGAAAGTGAATTGTCGATACTGATGATAATTTAAAATTAATCTTGATTTCATCTAGTGACGGCGAATAACCATATTTTTTTTGATATGATTTAATGTAATCAAGTATTTCCTTTTGTCTTTTTGTTAGCATAGTGAATGATTTTCGATTTTCTTTCTATATTATATATTAATAATAATTATTGAGCAAGAAATTTTAAAATTGCCCAGTTTTTAACATATTTTGAATATTTTCTTGTTTTTCATTATCAATTTACTTTCTAAGCAACCTAGCACCTCTCGCTTCTCAATAATCGACCCCTCTCTAAGCACATATTTAGCGTAGTTTCTCATATCTACATCTTTCTGCTTTTTAAAGTCTATTTCTGCCGTTCCAAGTAGGCCTTTGCTGAATTTATAGTATCTTTCAATCTCCTCGTTGAATTGATGTTTTAGGCCTATGTCATTAATATCTAGTTTATCGATTACTTGAGTTAATTGTTCAATTAATTCTTCTTCTCGAAGATAACCACCTTTACAGTTGATATTTTTAGCTCGAGAGCATCCGTAATATACATATCTTTTAACTGACCCATCGGCCAGTTTTTTAAATTTTTCTTCAGCGGATATTCCTGATCCACAATGTCCGCATTTAATAAGTTTTGTAAAAGCAAATTCCTTACAGTCATGTCTTGTAATGTTGCCCCTGCTTAATTGTTCATTTGCTTTCGTATATAATTCTTTTGATATAATCGGGTCATATCCGCCTTTGTACCATTTATTGCTTCCAACAGGATATTCAAATTCGCCATAATAGAATGGTTCTTTTATCATTCTTTGAACCATGCTGATGGTCATAAATTTTTCATTTTTTGTTCTTAGATCAGTTTCATCTTTTAACCATCTGTATATCCGCCGACAACTGTATTGCTCATCGGCCACTTTTTCAAAGAGCTTTTTTATTATCGGAGCTCTTTTGGGATCTATGAATACTTTTTTAGCACCTTTGTCTGCATATTTATCATGTATATATCCAATTGGCGCTCGGCCAGGACGCCAGCCTTGTTCACATTTGGCTCTTAATCCTCGCTTAACATTTTCACCCTTATGATCATTTTCAAGTTTAGCTTGAGAGCCGAGAATCATAAGTAAAAACTTTTCATTTGGACTATTGGTAAATCTTTGCCCGTGAGTTCTGATTTCTTTAATTAAACCTTGATCCATTAAATCGACCATCGCTCCTAAGTCGCCAGCGTTACGGCTTAAGCGATCTGGCGCCCAGCAGAGGATTCCGTTAAAGACACCCTTTTTAATATCGGTTATTAATTTATTAAAAACAGGCCTTTGACCAGAATCTTTAGCAGAATGGCTTTCCTTTCTAATCTCGGTTATCTGGATGTTATCCCTGATTGCCATTTCTAGCATTTCTTTTATTTGAGAGTCTATTGAAAGGGCTTGTCTTTCATCTTCTTCGGTTGATTTTCGGGCATATAAACAGTACTTGATTTCCGATTCTAATACCCCTAAATTAGCCCCATTTTGCCTATCTGAGGCCGTTTTGCGCTCCAATACGGTAGTTGCTTGGTTCATATGGTTATAGTTGTTATAACCAATTAATGACGCAAAGAAGAAGGGAAGTCTAGACCCTTATAGTAGACAAGTTGTTGGTAACTATACTTTACTTTTTGGCTATTTCAAGTTATATTTTAAGTGCAAAACCACAAGTTAATATCGTGAAGCACGCGCCAATATTTTTGGTAGCCTTGGCTTATTCGTATACAGTAACGGACATTCCGACCTTATACGAGTAAGCGTCTTCACGGACACTTCTTGTGGTTTTGCAACCAGGTCGGGTGTCCGTTTTTGTTTTATATGGGCATCTGAATTTATAAATATAACTTATAAATTTATGAAAAAATGTCCATTTTGCGCAGAAGAAATTCAAGATGAAGCAATAAAATGTAAACATTGTGGTAGTGAAATTAATGATTCTTTCGAGGACGACGTGCCACGCAAGCTAAAAGCCAGGAAACATAAGGATTATCTAGCGGTTACAATTATTTCTATATTATTACCCGCTATTGGAATTATTTTAGGCATCGTTTATTTTTCGAAAGATCGCCAAATTGATAAAAAATTAGGCGAACATGCAATTGCTAGTAGTATATTATTTGCTATGTTATGGTTTTTTGGTTTTATTTTTATTAATCTTCTTAATATTTAAATTTATGAAAAAATGTCCATTTTGCGCAGAAGAAATTCAAGATGACGCAAAAAAATGCCGTCATTGTGGAGAGTATCTTGATAAGAGCAATGTTTCCAATAAAATCAACAAAGATGGCAGATTTGATGGATTCATTGATTTTTTAAAACAGAAATACCCGGCTTATTCCGTCGTATCTGAAAATTATGAAAAAAATTATATAGTGCTTAACAAGCAGTTGAGCGGTTTAAATCCTTTGTTATTTATCATATTACTTCTTCTTTGGATTTTGCCTGGCGTTATATATCTTGTCGTATCTTTAAGCAGTAAAAAAATATTATCATTGACTATCCAATTTAATGAAAATAATGAGCCAGTTTCTGTTAGCGATGTGAACTTCAATTTTTTAATTGTTAAATATAAAGAGAATAATTAATAGCGAAAAATTTATCTCATCCCTGAGTAATATTTTGTATTATGCTCCCAAATTCCAAAAGATGCAGGTCTTCTTTTATCTAAAATAATTTCATTTATTAATAGAGTAAAGGCATCAACAAGATCATCGTGTTTTTCGATGCCGAAGCCGATCATTTGTCTTATTAATTCCTCGACGCCATTTTTTGGAAATAGAATTTTCCCTGATTTTATTAAATATGTTGTCATGCTTAGCCTAGATAATTTATCAGATCCGCCAATTTTAACTCCCTTGCTCGGATATCCATCGCTTTTTAATTGCTGGGTGAAAGCACTTTGATAGGCCACTTCTTCAACCAATATTTCTATCGGTTTGCCGCCACCTATAGCACTTGATGATAATTTAATGTGTTCAATTGCCTCAGGGAATTCCATCCTTTTATTTATTAAGCTGGGCAAAATATAAATTTTCATATCCTTGTCATATCCGTAAACCCTTGCGCTAACCGCCGCTGTATAATCTGCAGTGGTTTTTGTTGATATGGCCAAGTCAACGCCCATTTTTTCATAGCGATAGTTGTCTGGCGGAAGGGAATCATAGTACTGTATCCATTCTTCGCGGACGACTTGGTCTTCGGCTGGCAGTATCTTCAGCATGAATTCCCGATTGAAGGTAACCGCATCATAAATATTTTTTAAATCTTCAATACTTTCGTACGTTGGGTATCTGCTGGGCCAGAGGACAACGCCATTTTCATCTATAAGTGGGTAAGCCTTATAAACCCCACCCCTAATTTTATTATCATTTATTTTAGCTTCTAATCTTTTGATAACTGAATCTTGATGTAAGAGATTTCCAATTACAACCATAACTGTACTAGCATCTCCAGCTGGTATAACTTCGCCCATTAACCAGTTAAATGTTTTATCTCGTCCCTCTTTAGTTTTAACTGATTGAAGGTCTTCAATATCATCGACGATAATTAAATCTGGACGATATTGATTATGTCTAGTTCCTCTAACACTTTGCTCGACTGAAGCGGTAGCGATTCTAGCATTGAATTTTGTCAGTACTAAAGTCTGTGAACCCCATTGATTAGGCTCTTCTTTAAATGGTCCTAAATCGCCTTTGAGTAATTGATTCTTTTCTAATTCACTCTTTATGCTCTGAAGCATGGTTTGTGCTTTTGTCTGAGTTTGGCTGATAAGCAGGACATATTTCTTTTCCAGCTTGCCCATAATAGCCCAAAGAGGATAAGAAAGGCCCATGATAGTTGATTTAGCCGAACCTCTAAAAGCAACCACAACCATCATTTTATTTTTTATGTCTTCAGTTAGACTAAACATTTCTCTTTGAAACATTGCCGTTTCTACCGTTACGTAATGATTCATGTAAAGATAAAAGAACCAATAATGACTTTCTTTAACAGTAGCTAGACGAATCAGTCTATCGGTTAATAGCTTATTTATTATTTTTTCAGTCGTCAGCTTTTTCATATATTTTTATCTAGAGAGGCAAGCTTAACCGCTTGTTTTACAATCTGCTTTTGTTCCTTGGTTAATTCATGGACGTGTTCGACTTTTCCTTTTAATTCCAATTTATCGGCATAAACAGGGTGATTATTTCTTAACCAAAAGAAAATAGCCTGCATGCTTTTATCTTTGATGCCCGATATAAGCTGAGATTCAGCGATGTCATTTATAAATAAGCGTCCTTCAAGAAATGCTTTATCAACTTGTTCGGAAAACTTTTTATCTTCCTTTTTCCAGCGGTAGAAAGTTGTTCGTCCAATTCCATTCTTTTCGCAGACTAACTGGATAATAGGAGTTTTTCTCAAGCCCTCAATTATCAGCATCTTGCCGCTATTTTTTGCTTTTGTTTCTTTGTCCATATTATTTAATTTAATTTTTTGGCTTTTGATCCAGTTAACTTTTCAAATCTGTCAATAATTGTTTGGCAATATTCTGGATCTAATTCAATCATTAAACATTTTCGTCTTGTTTGTTCGCAGCTGAGTAAAGTTGTTCCTGATCCTCCAAAGGGATCGTATACATAATCACCTATCTTGGAGCTGTTTAATATCAATTGTCGCATTAACGATAAAGGTTTTTGAGTCGGGTGGGATTTACTGCTACTCGGCTTAGGACAAAAGATAACGCTTTTATCTTTTGACTTAGTAAATAGATGAGTACCAAACCACGAAAAAACTATGAGTTCGTGCTGGGGAAGATAATCTTTGCGTCCGACCACGGCCTGGTTTTTTACCCAAATTAGAAGTTGTGAAAAATGGATACCTATTTCATCCATTGCTTGTTTCAAGGCAAAAAGCATGATGTCGCTGTTGAAGATATAGATGGAATTTTTCTTATCTAAAAAGGGAAGCACTAACGAAAGCCAGTTCTTGGTAAAAGTTTTGTATTCGTCATTGCTTTGGAGTTGATCATTGGCGATTTCTTTTGGTTTGCTTAATTTCTGAGTGAAGCCTGCCTTTGATTGGCAATATGCGCACCCATAAGGCGGGTCGCAGGCTATTAACCTGATTTTATCTTGGCCGATAAGTTTTGCAACACTTTCTTTATTACTGGCGCTTGAACACATTAATCTATGGTTTCCGAGCTGATAAATCTCGCCTGCTTTAATTAAGTTTTTTAGCTTTTGTATTTGCATATTTTTCATAGCGATTAATAATAAGTTGGCAAAAAATCGGATTGATTTCCGCCGTATAACATATTCTGTTAAGTTGTTCGCAGGCCAGAAGAGTTGATCCCGATCCAGCGTAGATATCTAATATAATATTGCCTGGCTTAGAACAGCGTTTTAATGGCTTCTCATGAAGGTTTAAAGGCTTTTGTGCCGAGTGTTCGTAGTTTGATCCAATATCTCTTTTAGCTAACCATATGTCCAAAATATCAATTATATTATCTATCGCTCTATTGCCCGATTCTATTTCTTTGTTTAAGGCTTCGCAGACTTTAGTTGATAGTTTGGACAGGAATGGTTTACCAGTTTTCCCGTATATGCAAAATTCTGTCGCCTTATTGAATGCGACATTAGGAGTAGGATTAAAAGCACCTTTAAACCAGAAGCAGGCTCTTTCATTCTTTATCCCTAGTTCTCGGTATAGAGTCTGAATTAACCAGATATTTGATTGATCGCACCAAGTAAAATAATGACAGTCGTTCTTTGCGTGATTTAAAGAATTTTTCAGCCCATTAAACAAAAACTTTTTATATTCTTCGTCTGTTTTGTTGTCTTTAATATCTCCGCCGTAATTTGCTTTTTTGCCAACCCCTTTGTCATAATTTAAGCCGATATTAAAAATTGGGTCATTGTAGATTAAGTCGGCCTTATTGTCTCCGAGTAATTTATCTAATGTTTCTTTTTCATGGCTATCGCCACAAATTAGGAAATGTCTGCCTAACTGGAAAATGTCGCCCAGCTTTATATCAGTCTTATTTATTTTTTGTATTTCTTTTTCTTCATTCCAGTCATCATTTTCAATTTCAATATCATTATCAAAAACCTGGAGCAAATCATCTTCGTTTAATCCAGATTCAAGCAAGATATCCAAATCTATTTCCTTAAGTAGTGAATAGTCCCATGAACCATGGTTAGAATTGCTTCTAAGTAAATATTCCTTGAACTCTTTTTCATCTAATTGGCGATTAGGAACTCTAACATCTATTTCTTCTTCGCCTCTATCGAGCAACTGTAAAACCCTAATCCTCTGATGACCAGCTAAGATCTGACCGCTTATTGTTATGGCGGGTATCTCGGCGAGATTGAATTTTTTGATACTGGCCTTAAGATCGCTTAGTTGTTTATCCGACATAATGCGCGGATTTTTTTCGTAGGGAAGTAGGTCGTTGACCTTTCGCTTCTCTGTGTGCCAAATGATTTGTTTAGTCATAATTATATGGTTAATAGATTATGCTTCCATTCTATAGCTTGGCTTAAAATCGCAACATTACACTTAGTGTAAACAAAAAATCGCTATTTAGTAGCGATTTTAGGGGCTTTTGTGTTACGGATTATTAAAAATGTCTTAAGCTGTTTAAGGCGTCTTTATACCTTTTTCTATAAACAGAAATATTATCATATCCAAATTTAGTGCCGTATTTTTCATTTATTTCCGATGATATTTCCGTATCATTATTTAATTTGCCAGTTAAATTCCAAACATCCTTAGCTATTATGTCTGGCTGGGGAATATTGTGCTTTTGTTTTATTTTTCTTTTTTTGGAGATTTCTTTGAAGATTAAAATAATATCTCTCGCCGTTGTATCTGGATAAATTTCTAAGTAGATATTATCTGGAGTAAATCTAAATTTATTTATTTCGCGATTTCTGTCAGCAACCACAATTGTCGCACCTGGCTTTTTCTTTTTAGCATAGCCAGCAGTTAGTTTCTTTTTTTCTTTTGAGTATTTAGGCAGTAAATATTCAATAAGGCCTTTACTAATTATGTAATCAGAAACAAAAAATCGGCATTTAATAATTAAATCATTTGGTATTTTAAATTTATCTACCAGCTTCTCACATTCTTTCAGGAATACTTTTTTGTCTAAGCGTCCCCACTCAATAAAATCTTGATAGCCATTAAAACCATCTTCTGGCATGTCCAGTCTTACTCTTATCCTTTTTACTTCATTAATAAAAAATGGATGATCTAATAAAAGCGAATAAAGCCAAGATTCTTCTCTAGGGAGATCTTCGCCGTTTGGAAAAGTGTATATATTATTATTTTCAATTTTTTGGCTATTTATACTCATATGCCGTTATTTTATCATTATTAGCCAGTTTTAGGTAGTTTGCTTAAGTTTATTGGTATAATATCAGCAAAAGACATAGTTTAACTTTAGCAAAAAAACCTTGATTTAGCCTATTTTTAGGAGTAAAGTCTAAATATAATTATAAAAGTAGCAAAAATATGATTCAACAAAAATTTCCAAGAGGTTCGGAGTGGAGAAAATGGGATTTGCACGTGCATACTCCAGCTTCATTTTTTTGGGTAGGAGGCAAAAAATTAAAGGATTTGTCTAATGAAATTAAGGAAGGTCATATTGAATCAGAAAAAGATGAAGAAATAAAAAAATTCATAAAAGCCGTTAATGAATCGGATGTAGCAGTTTTTTGTATAATGGATTATTGGACTTTTGATTGGTATATAGAGCTAAAAAAATATTTACTAAGGCACCCAGGAGAATTGAACAAAACCATTTTTCCTGGCATGGAGCTGCGTGTTGAATGCCCAGTTGACTATAGACTTAATATTCATTTTATTTTGTCAGATAAATTAACAGAACAGAATTTAAATGATTTTAAGTCAGAATTAATGATAAGATCAGTCAACAGAAAATTGTCGGAGGAGGCCTTAATTGCTTCTGCAAAAATGCTAGACGCCAGTAAGGCCGCGGTGCATGGATATGGAGATCCGTCTGTTTTGTCAGATGAAAAGTTATTAGAATTAGGTTCTAAAACGGTAGAAATAACAAAAGATTCCTTAAATGCAGCATTAAAAAATATTCCGCCAGAGTCAGGCTATATTATTTTACCATATGACACTTCGGATGGACTTATTGATTTGGATTGGAAAACTCATCCACACGATGATAATTATTTCATGCAAACGGCTAGTATTATTGAAACTAGAAAAGCGGATAATGTAGATTTGTTTAATTGTTTGAAAACTGAAGCAAATAAAGATTTTTTTATTAATTTTAGTAAGACTATTAAAAATACACCAAAACCATGTGTTTCTGGAAGTGATGCCCATGAGTATAAAAATTATGGAAAATATCCATCTGATAAAATTACATGGGTTAAGGCTGATCCAACATTCGAAGGTTTAAAACAAATAATATATGAACCAGTAGACAGGGTTAAAATTCAAGAGTCTAGACCAGAAGAAAAAGATGATTACCAAGTTATAGATAAAATAAATTTTATAGATAATAAATTTTTGCCAGACGATATATTAATAAATGAAAACTTAACAACGATTATCGGAGGTAAGTCTACGGGAAAGTCAGTTTTATTAAGAAATATAGCTAAAACTATTGACCCTGAAGAGGTTAAAACGAGGCTCGGGGAGGTTGGTTTATCTGAATACGAAAAGGACGTAGAAGGATTCAAAGTTACTTGGAAAGATGGGCAAGAGAATATAAAAAATGAAGATAAAGGTGTCAGAAAAAAAATAATTTACATACCGCAATCATACCTTAATAGATTAGTCGACAAAAAAGAAGATAAAACGTCTATAGATGAGATAATTAGAAATGTTTTACAACAGGATGATGAGGTTAGTAAAGCATTCGAGGAATTAAAAGAGTTTGAAAGAAATAATGAAAAAGAAATTTCCAAAAATGTGGATGATCTTTTTTACTCCAAAAAAGATTTGAGTGAACAATCCGAGCTCATCAAGAATATAGGCGACAAAAGAGGTATTTCTGAACAAATAAAAAGATTAGAGGCGGAAATTAAGGATTTAAAGGAAAAGGCTGGCATGACCCCCGATCAGATTTCTAATTATAATTTATTAACGGAGAAAATAAGCAAAATAAAGAAGGAGAAGGAAGTAATCAACAGTGATCTAATTTATTTAGACGCTTTGTCAAAAACAGATCCATTTTTAATGATAGACTTTGAGGGTATTTCATTGGAAATTAAAAATGAAATTTCTGCAGACTTCGATAAATTAAAAATGGAATTTATTATTTCATGGCAGGAGCGTATTAATATAAGCGTCGGTAAACTTAATGAGGATTTGATTACGAAGGAATTAGAATTAATATCAGCTACTGAAGAATTGAGTCCATTATTAGAAAAAGCCAGAGAAAGCCGTGCGTTAAATGAAAAAATTTCTAGATTAGATGGTGAAAAAAGTAAACTTAGCACAATAGAAAAAGAAGAGCTGAAGTTAGAAAAAATTAGACAAAATTATTTTAAATCTTTGTCTAACATGTCTGAATTACACTTGGAATTTTATAATAAATATTTTGATAGTAGGGCAAAAATATTAAAACAAACTGTTATAGATGGAGAAATAACATTTGATTTAAATGTTTCTTTTAGAAGTTTGTATTTTCAGAAAAATATTAATGAAATATTTGATCAAAGAAAATTGTCAAAATTTACCGATGTTAATATATTAGATTATTCATATTCCGATAATATTAATCTAAAGCAGGATATAAGCAAGATTATTTCTGGTATTTTATCTGAAAAGTTAGTTTTGAAAAGTGGCTATTCAAAAAAGGATGCAATAAATAAAATGTTACAGAATTGGTTTTCATTAGATTATGCTATTAAGCAGAATGATGATGATATTTCGCAGATGTCTCCAGGAAAGAAGTCATTTGTTTTGTTAAAGTTATTAATAGAACTTGATAAAAGCAAATGCCCTATATTGTTAGACCAGCCAGAAGACGATTTGGATAATAGATCTATATATAATGATTTAGTTAGATTTATAAAAGATAAAAAGAAGGGAAGACAAATTATTATAGCAACGCATAATCCTAATTTAGTTATCGGTGCTGATGCCGAAGATGTTATTGTTGCTAATCAAAGTGGCGAAAAAACTCCAAACAAAACTTATCAATTTGAGTATGTGACAGGTTCTATTGAGGATTCTTTTGAAAATAGTGGAGAAACTGCAATTCTATATCAAAAGGGCATTCAAGAGCATGCTTGCGATATATTAGAGGGCGGAGAAGATGCGTTTAAGAAGCGGAAGAGGCAGTATAGTTTTAATTAATTTATGAATTGGCAAAATTATTAGTATGTTAAATATTCAAAATATTATAAATTTTATTCCAATTGCTGTAATAATTTCAGTTATTGTTTTTTTAGTTAAATTTTTTGGAAAAGCTAGTACTGATCAGGTTCCATTTGCTGATAATAGATCTTGGCACGAAGAATTATTTGGAATTGAATTTTTTACAACCAGACTCGCATCTCCTTTGATATTCATATTTATTTTATATTCACGATACTGGAATCCGCTAAAATTTACATATGATGATTTGTGGCTTTTTGTTTTTGGAATTATTTCGGTAGTCATGCTTAGCTTAGCTTCAAAAAATGCGTTTAAATTTTTTAAAGATGATAACTTTGATGATGGGAATCTACTCTCCCTTATAAAAAAGTTATATAAAAATAAAAATGAGGAAAAGTTTGAACAAGGAGAAAATTTATTAATTCTCAAACATCTTGTTTTCCCAACAGCTGCTTATTTTATGATGGTGATGCTTATTCTTTTTTACGAGTGGGGGTCTTATTTTCATTTATTAATCGCAATAATTTATTTCTTATTTTTTCTCTTATCATTTGCTCTTTTATTATCATTAAAAAAACGGAACATATTAAGAGCTAATATAAAATTTATTAACGATAAAGAAGAAGAAATAAAAGACTGTAGAGTTTTAAAGATAAATGAAGATAATATTAAAGTTAAAATTACAAATAATAAAGTTTTAATTTTAAACAAGTCTACGGTTTCTAAAATAGAATTGATTAATAATAATTTGGAAAACTAAACTTATGGGTATAGCTTATAAAAATTTTTGGAGTTTAAATACCGACGAGGCTGTGGTGGCTGGTATTTTAAGAAATGCCACTAGCAAAGACGTTGAAGTGTTAATGCCATTAAATGCACAAATGAAAGGAGTTGATTTGTATTTGTTAAATATTAAGACGAAAAAAATTATAACAATCCAGGTAAAAGGAAGTAGAGCTTATGAGCCACAAAAGGCTGAAGTCAAAAAATATGGCGATGGTTCTGGTGGCTGGTTTTTCTTTCCAAAAGAAGTAGTAACTAATGCGACGGCAGATTTTTTCTGTTTTTTGATTTATATACTTGAAGAAAATGGGAAAACTGGAAGAAGAATTATCCAGCCACACACTTTAATAATCCCGACGCAAATTTTAAAAGAAAAAAGTTTAAAATATAAGAAAACCCATGGTGATGGTCGGTTTAGTTATAAAATTTGGGTGAATCCAGCAAACAAAAAAGCTTTTGATTTTAGAGATGAAAAAATCGACCTAGAAGATTTTTTGGATAAAAAAGGTTTTGCTGTGATTAATAATGAATTATAAATATTTCTTTTGGTATGATTGAAGAATTTTTTAAAAAAGATCCAATTGAAAAAGTCGAAAGAGAAATACGATTTTTGGTTTGGGATATTCTTTCTCGTGAATATGGACAACAATGGATTACAAACGAAAATGTTATTTGTAAAGCAAAGTGGTCAGAAGAGTTGGAACGAAAGGCCACAAAAGATAAAGTAGTCCAAGGCAATACTAATTTACATGAAATCCCATTAGCTTACGCTGAATTTTATGACGTAAAAGAAGTTATAAAAAATAATGAAGAATTATTCAAGCCAGTTTTTGATAAATGGGAAATTACAATCGGCTATTTAGAAACTATTATAGGTTTCCGCAATATAATTAAACATCACAGAGATATTTCGCCGAATCAGAATCATCTATTAATCGGGGTATGTGGAGAAATAATTGATTCTATTAATCTTTGGCGTATTGGATCAAAAATTGATTTAGATAAAGAAGCTTTGTCATTTACAGATTATATTGTCACGGATAACAAAAGCGAAGATGATATATTAAAAGAGGCTTCATTAAAAGTGGAAGAAATTGAAGAGAATTTTTTGTCAGCTTTTAAAAACAGCGGGGTAGATATTTTTAGCAATGTAAAGGCAAATAAATTCGAAGCTATAATTAAAACCGAATATGCAGAAGTCGAAATAAGAACTAGTGATAATGCGAGACCCGGTAGTAGAATTAAGGATATTAATTACAAAACGGTGTCTAGTCGATTAATATATACAGAGAATCACTCAGTGCCTTTAAATTTAATAATGATTAATTTAAATAAAAATTACTGGGTTATTGAATATCTTTTAAAAGGGTCAATTGATATTAATCGTTTAAAGGAGTGGTCGGAAAAACAGGCTGGGTTAACTCCTGGATCAAGCACTGCTTCGGGCAAAATATTTGACAGTATTGATTATGGTTTTTTAGGCGGGAAAATAAGAGTTTGTGCCGCAAAATATATAAATGATAAAAACGAAGTTTGTGGAAAATTATCTTTAACAAATAATAATCAGGAAGAAAAATGGAATCCTCATTTAAACATCACTCCAAATGATTTAATAGGATTTATGCTCGGTAATATTTCTCCAAGAACTATAATGCATTTATATAATGAGTCACTGGAATAATAATTAAATTTCATAACTATATAATAAAAGGCAATCACAATCAATCGAAAGAGGCGGTTATAAAATATTGTCTTTATGCTAGGAAATCCATGGAAACTGAAGAACGCCAGGCTTTATCTATTGATTCTCAGATTAAAGAAATGACAGTGATAGCAGATAGAGTGGGAATAAAAATTGCTGAAATTAAAACCGAATCCCATTCCGCTAAAAGCTCAAACACTCGACCAGTTTTTAATCAGATGGTTTCTGAAATAAAGAGTGGACTTTATAGCGGTATATTAACTTGGGCGCCAGACAGATTGAGTCGTAACGCTGGCGACCTCGGGAAACTTGTAGATTTGATGGATCAAGGATTATTAACATCGATCCAAACCTATAATCAATCTTTTAGCAACACTCCTAATGAGAAATTCCTTTTGATGATATTATGTAGCCAGGCTAAATTAGAAAATGAAAATAGAGGAGTTAATGTAAAAAGGGGTATGAGGGCTATGGCTGAGAGGGGGCTTCGCGCAGGCTTGGCGCCAGTGGGCTATATAAATTCCAAAAGAAAAGATCAGCTCGGCTTAATTCTTGTAGATAAAGAGCGAGCGCCCATTATAAAACAAATGTTTGAAAAAGTCGCTTATGAAGGCTGGTCGGGGTATAATGTTTTAAACTGGTTGCATGAAATTGATTTTAGAACTCGAACTGGAAAACCGATGGTTTTAAGTAGGGTATATGAAACTTTGCGCCGTCCACTTTATTATGGCGAGTTTGAATATCCGAAGGGGAGTGGTAATTGGTATAAGGGTAGGCATAAGCCGATTATAGATAAGGAATTATTCCAAATAGCTCAACATCAGATTTCATTGAGATCTTTTGTTAGGAAGTCGAATGTGAGATCATTTAATTTTTTACGGATGATGCATTGCGGTCATTGTGGGTCAAGTATAACCGCTGAAGAGAAATTTAAGAAACTCAAGAATGGAGATATATCTCGCTACATATATTATATGTGCACTCGAGGAAAAGATAGAAACTGTCCAGCGCTTTATGTAAACGAAAATGATTTAATAGATCAAATGTTGGAAATAATAGATAAGGTTGAAATTAACAAAATTGGCATGAGAGAAAAATTAGAATGGGATATTGAGCGCTGGCATCGTCTAGATAGTTTCATTACTGGTGAGCCTTATATAGAAAGATCAATTAGTAATAAAGAAATTGATTTAAGAGCGTATGCTAAATGTATCTTTAAGGACGGAACATTTGATGAGAAACGAGAGATTCTGCGCTATATAAACAGCCAGATAGTTATAAAAGATAAAAAGTTATATCTCGAAGATGAACTTGAATTAAATTATGAAAAAAAGTAACGGTTACAATATTTCTAATGGGATAATGAAAACAATGCTAATGAATCATTTAAATGGCAGGGCAGAAACTGCTAAAAAGATTTATTTAGATATTTATTTAAAGTCTTTAAATGAATCAAGGAAGCTTTTAGATGAGGCCATTATTCTTTTTAAGAGCGGTGCTCATGAGCGGGCATATTTTTTAGGATTTTCCGCATTAGAGGAAATTTCCAAATCTCAAATCGCCGCAGATGTATATACTGGATATATAACCGAAGATGAATTTAAAAGAATTTATAGAGATCATAAAGAGAAGATTTTAAGGGTTAAATGGATTCAACTAGATGGCAATATTTTTCCATGCTTTAACTACGATGGTGTTAGAATAAATGATTTTGATTTTAGAAAGAAACTTGGATCTATGTATGTTGATGTTGATTTTATTAAAGAAGAAATATTATCACCGAATAATGCTGTTTCAATAGAAGATGCTAAGAGTATTATTAAGGCCGTGGAAGTAGGGCTTAACAGTATTTATATGGTAACCGCCATTAATGGCGAACAAATAGGAACTAAGGGGTTTATGAAATAGTAAAAATATGAGTTTAATCATTGGCATAAACTTAAGCGATAGAATTTATTTGGCGGGTGACACAAGAATAACCCAGCGAGATTATCAAGACAGAAATACCATCTATATTGATAATGTGGTAAAAGTTACACCGTTATATGGAAAAAATGTTTTTGATGCTGGTTTGCCTGTATGTACAAATAATAATTTAATATCAATGGCAATTGCTGGCGATGTTTCTTTAGCGAATTATGTTTATTTGGAAATTAGAAAATCAATTTATGAAGGTAAATTAAGCAACGACATTAGAATATTGTTTGAACAATTAAATCATGAATATTTGAATTTAATAGTCAGTGAATGGCTGTTAAAAGGAGGTAAATATGGAGACTCCTGTTGTTTAATATTTGGAGGAATGACAAGTAATAGAAACAAAAATGTTTCAGTTATAAAATTAAAAGAAATGGTTGACCAATATAAAGAAACACACAAAGTTAACGATGATAAGCGCAAAGAGTGGGACAAAATGATTAAAGGTGATGAAACTTGGCAGATTATAAATAAAAAGATGCAGGAACAGGCTGGTAAAACAGTAATAGAATCCTTAGAAGAATCTAGTGTACCATACATTCCATCTTATATTGAAAATGCAATTAAACAGAACGGCGGCATCTTGGCAGATTTTCCAGACTCTTTGGTTTTTAGGCTTGATTTAAAAATATTGGAAAGCGGTTTGTTATTTGATAAAAAAACAGCCGAATGGGGTCAGTATTTAGCTCGGGGATCGGAAAAAATCGACGAAGGTGACTTGCCAGATGATTTGTTGTCATTCTTGGAATTAATGCCAGGAAAAGAGAAGGGTATGGAACATCTTACGGAAAGCGTCGTTATCAATAAAACTATTTTAGATATAGCTGAGAGAAGAGGTATAAAAACTATCGGAGGAACTGTGGTAATTAACTGTATAAAGAAAAATCAAAGTCAGGTTTTGACTAACGGCAAGTTTGAGAACGGAAAGATGTTTATAAATGTTAAAGGTTTTGTGATCCCTGCTGTCGGATTTACTGAATACTTAAAGTTGATGAAAAAGGGAATGAGCGCAGAGCTTTAAAGTTTGCTATTAATGCTACTATTTGCTGATTATGTCAAATGGAACACGGTAAAATGCCCCTTGTAGTGTGCCATTTGTTCCATTTGCCCACTAAATACCCGACCGACTGCCGTTATTTTACCCTAATACTTATCTTCAAAAACCCTTTGAAAGTTGCTATATCTTTGGTTCTAGACAGACACGGGGAGCATTGAAGAAAAATCGCTTTTATTTGTGATTTCAGAGAGCTGTTTATATGGCTCTTTAAATGAAATATTAGCGATTTTTTTGTTGCCGATTTCAGCGTTCCAAAGTAGAGAATTTAAGGT
>Ga0172381_10002930_pt1 | contig 18405 bp, 30 predicted proteins | sample Leawel6488metaG_FD_119754 | JGI IMG/M metagenome (GOLD analysis project Ga0172381, IMG submission 119754) | Leachate microbial communities from a municipal landfill in Southern Ontario, Canada - Leachate well 64-88 metaG | ecosystem: Engineered > Solid waste > Landfill > Unclassified | place...
CTATTGATTGACGGCTACGAGGAAGCCACGACAAAAATCTGCTATCTTAACCGCACTTGGGAAAGTTTTGAATTTGAGAGCGTGATTGAAAAGCTCCTTGAAAAAACCGGCTATCTATCAGCGGACGACAAAAAAGCCTTTATGGACAAATGCGCCGGACGCTCCCACGAGGAAATAAATAAAATGTTCGGAAGCATTGCAATGGTTGCCAAAATTGGCGAGGTATTCCACGCCGGCGACCAGAAGGCGAGCAACGACTGGAAGGCGCGAATGCTAAAAGCCGGACTACAAGACAAAGGCCTGATAATGCCGGACGACTGGGAAACGCTGGACGAGAACACCAAACAGGCGCGCCTTGACGGCGCAATCGCTCAACTATCCGAAATTGAGTAATGAGCACACCCGCCCGCAAGGGCGTGTGTCCCTAATACTTAATCCAAAAAAACAATTATATGGCAAGAAAAATTAAAGATGCTTACGCTGAAAAATTTGCAAATATTATTCTCCGCGCTGTTAAGAGAGAGCAAACAGGAAGAGAGCAAGTGGCGGAATTAGCAACCATTATTGACAAAATTTATTGTGATGGCTTTTCCGATGGTATTGATTACGTCCAAGACAAAATGGACAAAGAAGGAACGGATGAAAAGTTTTTATCAGATATTAGACAGGTAATTGATTACACGCTGGAGAACGAAGAGAAGCACTGGGAAGAAAATGACAAGCCAAGCGCGCACATTTATTGCAATGCACAGCGAGTAGATAAGGCGTTAAAAAAAATAGGAATTAATTGAGAATTGAAGACGGCGCGCTCCGGCGCGCTCCTTGAACGCTTAAATATCGCACCTTGACAATTAATAGCAATAACGGCGAGAGGACAACTATATGAGCACTCCAAATTTTTATAATCGCAAGGCGAGCAAGATATTTGCGAGCGAATGCGAGGAAGAGTTTGACTATGACGACTTAATCGGAAATATCCTAAGCGAGCTAAAGCAAGCCAAGCCATCCGATAAATACGAGGATGCGCTCAGAAGCTATGCTGGCCGGATATTTGCCGAGATTGACAAGACTATCGGCAAATGGGGAATAACAATCAATTTAATCGCGCGCTCCGGCTATTACAGCGGGGTGAACCTTGACTGGCGCGTGGACATTGAAGACCAACAGACCGGCGACAGTTTTGAACACGGCGAGGATAAAATATCCAATACCGCCGAAAATTACATCAGCGACCAAATCGCTAAAATTGAGAAAGTTTATAGAGAATATACCACGCCATTAATCTGCGTGGCCGTATTTTCCAACGGCGAGGCAATCTATGAGCGGGCAAAATATCCGGAAGCCGTGCCCGCCACTTAATAAATTAAAATCCATTATTGCTATTAATTATCGGGGCGTGAATGAGCGCCGAGCTCATTGACAATTTAATAAATAATAGAGGACACCTATGAAAAAACAACACAATCCTGAGCGCCTGAAAGCGCGATGGTGGGTGGCCTTAATAATCGCGTGCGTGTTTTATTTTTATACTATCGTTTACAAATAAGACAGACACGCCGAGAGGACAATTATATGGCTACACAAGAAGACAAAATCCGCGAAATGGCCAACAAAAAGCTATTGAACGGCGAGCAGAAAAAAGTTTTGTATAAACTTTTTGAACAAAAAATAAATGACCGAATTAGCAAAACCAAAGCGGACTTTTACAGGGTAAAGGATATAACCGAGAGAAAAATCCTTGCCGAAGCTAAACAATCACCGGCCATTAAAAAATTAATAGCCGCTATCAAGCAGGCAGAGATTGACCAGAAGACCGCCGAGAATGCACTGGACAATGCCGGCTACAAACAGGGCTATCATAATGAACTGACAATATCCTATTCAGGACACCCTGAATTGAAGAAGCTAGAAAAATTGAGCGACAAGACGCTGGCCAAAATGGAAGAGCTTAAACTAAAGCTACTTAGCGATATTCACGGCTTGCCTATGACATACGCGGAAATGACCGCCTATATCAACAGCGAATTGGCCAAGATTGAAAACGAATAAAAATTGACCGGCGAGGGGTGAGCTCCGACACCCCCGCCGGAAAAATTTTTTCCAAATTAATAATTTCCCAGAGGAAACAGCTCAAGAGAGGAAACGGCTTGCGTATAGAGACTGGCAGAGGAAACAGCTCCCCTCCCGATCTCCTTACCGCAATCACCGGCGGAAGGAAAAAGCCCAATGCAAGGTTATTAGCATTTAGCCATGTGAGTAACTGAACGCATTATCACACCCCCTCGGGGAAAGATCCGTCAATCGATCTCCGAGAGGGGTGTCCCCTCGAATATTATTATTAAATATAAAAAAATAAGTATGAACACTACAACTTTGATAATACAAATACAATTATGGCTAATAATATGGCTATTATTTGGTATTTTGGTATTAGCGTAAAATATTAGAATAAGGCAAACTATTTGACGATTTAGATTAGTCTGAGTCGTTAGGGAACGGGACAAAACGGCTTAGGCTAACAAATCCCACCCACTGCGTTTAAAAAACGGCCGATAACTGCTCAATAGTGCTGTAGGTTATCAAAATAAATATTAGAATAGTTAATTATTAAATAAATATTATGGCGCATCCACTAATAATTCAAAACCAAATGTTCAGTTATGTTAGCGGAGAAATTAAGAAAGTTATATGCCCCAAGAATTCAAAAAATACGAAGATCCAAAACTCGACGGAAGAGTTAGATTGCTCCCAAGCCAATATCCGGCAGTCCGAGCGATGTATAAAAAATTAGGCTCATTGCGAAAAGTCGCATTGGAATTTGGAGTAACCAAGAATATCATCCTCTTTGTAATTAATCCAGATTACAAGGAGCTTGACCGCAAACGCAAGATTGAAAATAAAGTCTGGAATCGTTATTATGATCGTATAGAGCACCGACAAGCCATGCGTGATTTCCGAGCTAAAAAGCGGGAGCTCGGCCACGCAATATACAAAGGTCGAAAAAATACTAATAAACATAAATTATGCGTATGCTGCCAAACAAATCTAGTCGAATAATCGATGTAACCGCCAATTATAAAGGGCGGGGATTTCAGCTACTCAGCGCTAAAAAACCAAATGGAACACATAATGAAGGGAACGATAAGCAAGATTCATCCCGTAAAAAAAAGCCGGAACGGTAATGATTTTATTAGGGTAGAATTTCAGTTAGAAGACAAGAGTTGGGCGGCCACCGATCTATGCCCAGACTTTAGAAATTGGGAGCGCTGGAAAGACCTGCTAAAAGTTGGACAGATAGTGGACGGACTAAGCATGAAAGAAAATAATAAGATCGATGCCGATAGTTTTGTCAGAGGAATATTTACTAACCGTCCCGGTTCGTGGATAAAAAGACCAGCCGGAATGAGATATGTCTATGACGATGAAATTGAACCAAAGAAACCAGAACATGATAACGTTGTTAAACGTTGGCGGATAACAAGTTCCAAGCCTTATTTCCGCGAATACGAAGTGTTAGATATTGGCACAACGTATGTCTGTGAATGCGAAGGTTTTAAATACTATAATAAATGCAGGCACATCGACAAAGTTAAAGAAATGGTAAGGGCAGAGCGTAAAAAAATATTTGCTGAAAAGCAAAAACAACTTTTATGAACATGAACGACTGTGAAATTGACTATTATCCTCGATCAAAGTCAAATTTACGCAAACTGATCGATTGGCTGGTGGGTGTTATTCTTATTTTTGTCTGCTTTTCTTTCCTCTATGTCCTTGGCTATATCAATGGCGTTGATTATGCCTTACTACAACTTCCCGAAACGGGAATTACTTCTCACGATAATCAGCCAAAATTAGACAAGAAAGAAACGTCTAAAGAAATAGGAATAGCCAGCTGGTATGATTATCATCTTGACGGCATAGAGTGGAGCAAGGATCATAATACTGCAGCCAGTCGGAGTTATCCTCGTTACAGCTATGTTAAAGTAACTAATCCGGAGAATGGCAAATCAGTGATTGTTTATATTAACGATTACGGCCCGACAGTCGAAACGGGCCGAGAGATCGATCTTTCAAGTCACGCTTTCTCCCAGCTCGCGCCGCTATCGGCCGGGCTAATAAAAGTCCAAATCGAATTATACGAAATATGAAAGCATTTATTTTTAAACCAGCAGAAAAAAAGTAAGATAATTTTAAAAGACCATAATTGGGCATAATATTAAGTTAATAATTTATAAAGCATATGGACGCATTAAAATTAAAACCTACAAAAAAGAAATGTCCAAAATGCCAAGCTAAAACAAAGGAGATATATTATAACTTTGGTGTAATAAGAAAAAAATGTATAAAATGTAGTCTAATTTTTTAAAATTAACTCTATGACCAACCTACTAAAACAAGTAAGCGATAAAATTAAATTAGCAGTGCCAGAGATAATGGAGTTAAAGTTTGGATGCAAATTTGAAGTCAGGGAGTATGACTATAATGACGAAGAAGAAATTATGGGAAGTTATTTTATTGAAAAAACAATCACTAAAATTTTGTTTGGAAATATCTTTACAGAAGAAAATGGAGTTATATATGATGAGAAAAAATTTAAAGAATTGCTAGGAAGTGAATTTAATATCCTCGGTAGACCAATCACTCTTGAAGATGTATTGTTGGCGATAGGTAAAAAGAATTTAGACAGAGAGGTCTCAATGATGTTTTTTCCAAATACAAATCAAGTTTCTTTTATTTTTTTGCCAGTTGAAGATATGATGCATTTTTTATGGCTCTTAGGCAAACCCCTATCAGAGCAGAGCGAGGAAACATTAGAATTTATTAATAGTATTTTATGAATATATGTGGTTTAAAATAAAGTTATGGTTTTTTTTCAAGATTTGGAGAAAGAAATATTATTGCACTATTGATTGGGCGACTCCAGATGGCGATGAAACTGTATATATGATTTGGGAGAAAGGAAAAGACGGCACTATAAAATTAATAAAAAAGAGATAATTTATTAATAGTATTTTATAAACTAAGAGTAAAATTATGTTTAAAAATTTAAAATTTTGGGCAATAATTATCGTCTTAATTCCCGTTGTCGCTATTTTCTCTTGCGCCGGCGGTTATATCGGTATAATTACGGCGCCAAAAGAAGTGGCTGACTGCCCCGTGTGCGAGGTGTGCCAACAATGTCAGACTACTTGCACTCCCTGCATAGATGAGCCAGTCTTTGAAAAATGTAAATTTGAGTCGTTCGCTTACGAAGCGCTTAAAACTAAATATGATATTTACGGACAGCCAGAAATAATAAAGGGAGACAAATATTTTTTGAAGTCCGAGGCTTTTTATAAAGACTTTGACGGGTTCTGCACTGATGACGAAAAGGTATCAATATTGTGTTTTGACTTTGAGAAAATTTTAGATAAAAATTTATTTAAGCCTTTAGAATAATCAATAATAAAGCACACTGGGGATAACTAATGCATTGTGATGTTGATTGAAGTGTGCTATAATCTATTTATGACTACTAACAAACGGCGACATTATTTTCCGTCGTCCACAAAACCAATTTTATTAGATCGTCTTGATGAAAAATCTCTTAGCGTCTTACGTTCATTGGGTTGCGACATTGAGCAGATGCGCGAACGTAATCAAGTCAAAGACAAAATACCAGGAGTTGTGGATAAGATTAGGAAAAATATTAAAATGCTCGACCCAAAATCTCTCCAAGAAATAAAAACGATGTGCTATGTCGGTAAAAACCCAGCTAACTCTCAGCCGATCATTCGGCCATTTAAAAATAAAATTGTAGATTTATACAATTATGTCAATAATAATCCCACTTTTAGATCAAGCAATTAAGCTCTCCCGAGATGAAGATTATCTGGGTAAGAAAAAAACTACTTTCTGGGCTTCCGAGTCAGAGACTATGGCCTTTGATATTTTTCACCGGTTTATGGGCACTGAGCCAACTAATCCAATCAGCGAAGAAAAGCTGATGATGCTCCAAATGCGCAAGCTGACTGAAATGGCCGTCATTGAGTTCCTGCGCAAGTCCGGCACGCTGATCCCGAGATTAACCAATGATGAGCGATGCTTCTTTGAATGGGGCCAAAATAAGGTTCCAATATCCGGCTATCCCGATGCCGGCATAAAGGTCGGCAAGGAAGAGATTATCGTTGAAGTCAAAACATACTACGGCGGCAAGCAACATAGCGAGATTAGGATCGGTAATGTCAAGCCGTCCTATTTGAAACAGTTAGCTATTTATCTCTACCATTTTAAGATTAAGCACGGCATTCTGTTGATGATTAATCAAGGGACTGGCGAGCGGTTCGAGTATGACCTATATCAACAGCCTAAAAATAAATATCATTTTATCTGCCCGGATAATTCTGTTGAGATTAACCTCGAGGAAACTTTTAAAAGGTTTGAAAAAATATGGATCGAAAATATCCATCCCCAGAAAGAGCCAGAAATTGAATTTATTTATAAATACGATATTGAAAAAATAAACTGGGAAGAAATTACCGCGTCCGCCATATCTAAGGCTCGCAATGGCCATGCCGTAATCGGAGATTGGGCCGTAAAATATTCTGATTTCAAAGACTTAATCATTGAGCGACAGGGAACTGTCCCCGGCTATACTCCTGAAGAATTAAATCGGATCAAGGAGTTGACTGCCGGCTATTCTACTAAAAAATCTAATCAGGTTCGTTTTGATCCGAGCGAACTCGAGTAATAAAACAAATTATGTCAAAACAAATCGAATGTATCGACTGCGGTAATGAGTTTGAATTTACCGACGGCGAAGAAGCGTTTTACGCTGAAAAAGGATTATTTCCTCCTAAGCGCTGCAAAAAATGCCGCTCAAAAAAGCGCGCAGAAAAAGATAACAACCCTGGCAGTTTTAAAAAAGGTTTCTCTCAAGGGAGCAAAACCTACAAGAGATATTAATATGCCCAGTAAAAAACAATTACTAAAAGATATCGTCGAACTGAGAGCTAAAAATAGAGAAATATCTGAAGCTCTTATTCGCATTGATAAAAAAGCCACTGAATGCTTTGATTATCTATATGTCAGTAATTACTTTACTGACGATCGATACCTCAAAGAGGGTGAAGAAAAATTTATTAAACGATCAGAAGCCGTCTCTATTCGTCGCTTGATGACAGGATTTATGGGACAGAATTATGTCAGAGTTGTTTATTGCACAAAGCGGTCAGCAAAGTGGTATGCCAGCATGATCTCTGACTGGGAAAAGGAATGCCGAGAATTTGAAAAAAAAGAAAAAGAAGTTGAGGCTAAAAAAAAAGTTCTTTTACAGCCAAACGCAATGATTGTCCACCCGGGTGGAAACTTTGGACTTTATATCGGACAGAACTATCGAGGTGGACTGGACTTGGGTTGCGCGTCATCTTAGACAAAAACGTTCCCAAGGATAAAGTATATTTTATATAACCACATGACTGAGATTAAACATCATCCCGTAGTCTCCTCAAATATCCATTCGGCAGGCTACGACAATAAGTCAAAAGTTTTGGAAATCAAATTCAAAAATGGTTCTCTATACCGCTATAATGGCGTTAGTAAAACCATGTATGAGGGGATATTCCAAGCTGATTCTCCCGGAGGCTTCGTCCAGCGATGGATAGTCAAGGGGAAGTATAAGGTTAATAAAGTTAAATAATTTATGAATTACGTCAAAAAAATTATAGAAGCTTTGCTTAAAAGCCAAGCCTCTGTTGCCACTAAATTTATCTCTGACAAATTAATATTCAGAGCATCTCGCATAACCCACAAAGGCAAATTTGCGAAGAATAGAGTGGAGATTTTGTTAATTATTGGCAAGCCTAATTTTGCCGAAAGAGAATTTATAAAAAAGCTGAAGAAGGCTGGAGAACCGTTCCCGGTCAAGAAAATTCAGCTTAAATTTCCTAAAAAATAAATATGGCCACATCCCAACTACAGCTCGTATTCGACAAAACATACGACCTGCGCAATAAAATTAAAGTAATTAAGGCCACTTATCGCCAGCTGTTTGAGAATTCAACTGCATGGCAGAAATTAAAAAAAGAAGAGGAAGATTTAATCGGTCGCAAAAAGCAGATAATAGCCGGACTTCGGAGCGAAATGGAAGGCGAACTTGAGCAACTTGACGGATTAGAGATTGAGATGAGAGATGAATTGCAACTTCTATCCGATAAAGCCCTGAGTGATTATGTAAAAGGCACCAGGGTTGAGGTCGTCGATAAAAAGGGCTTTATTTGCGAACCGCTTTTCTCGGTCAAATTTAAACGGACCGATGTTAAAAAAGAGGACATGGACAAAGCGAAGTCCGTGGCTAAAAGAAAATAACCATGAAAATAATCGAACTAAAATCAAGTAATGTCAAACGGCTCAAGGCAGTCGAATTACATCTTGATGATAAGCAGAATCTGGTATTGATCACCGGCAAGAACGGCCAAGGAAAAACTTCGATCCTTGATTCGATCTGGTATGCGCTGGGCGGCAAGAAAGCCGTGCAGGACAAACCGATACGTAACGGAGAAGAGTCAGCCGAGATAGAGATTGATGTCAACGGCTATCTGGTCAAGCGCACCTTCACCGGCAAGGATTCTTATCTACAAATTACCAATAAAGACGGCTCTAAATACTCTAATCCGCAGGCTTTTCTTGATTACATCACCGGAAACCTCTCATTTGATCCGCTGGACTTCTCCCGGATGGACGAAAAAAAACAGATCGCTGAACTGATAAAAATAGTCGGCCTTGATCTGGCGCCGCTCGATGAAAAGAAAAAGAAGCTGACTGAAGAGCGCTTATTCGTCGGCCGGGAAACTAAAATGCTGGCCAAGCACACGGACGAAGAGATTGCTGCCGCCATGGCCATAAAAGACAACCCGGAAATTTCCGTGTCCGAACTGAGCAGGCAGGTAAGCGAAGAGACGGCCAAGCACACCAATTTCCTCAACGCCCAGAAATATATCAAGGAGCTGACGACATTCAACGAAAACATCGATAAGCAGATAGCCGATCTGCAGGAAAAGAAAAAACAGCATGAGAATCAGATCAAGAAGCACAAACTGACCAAAGATACTGAAGCCGATATTGACGCGCTGAATAAGCAGATCGATTCGGCTGAAGGCGAGAATAACAAGATCCGGGACGCTAAAAAAATCCTTGAAGACGATGCAAAATATCAGGCCAAAGATGCTGAATACAAAAAACTAACTGCCGACATAGTTGCTGTCGATGAAGAGAAGCAAACCAAATTATCCAAAGTAAAAATGCCGATTGACGGCTTATCATGGGATGAAGATAAGGTGCTCTACAAAGGCATCCCGTTCGCCCAAGGCTCCGCAGCTGAGCAGTTGCGAGTTTCAATGGCCATCGCCATGGCCAGCAATCCTAAATTGAAAGTCATCCTGATCCGTGACGGCTCACTCCTTGACGCTGATAATCTCAAAGTCATTGAGGAAATGGCTAGGGACAAAGACTTCCAAGTCTGGATTGAAAAAGTCGATGATACCGGCAAGCTCGGGATCTACATCGAGGATGGCGAAGTTAAATCAATTAACGAATAACTATGGACTTAAAAAAAACAATCCTAGTCGTCAAGACAAATCTTGAAGACATGCGTAATGCCAAGGAAGAATTGGTCCGAGAGGAGGACAGAAAAAAACAACTGGTAAAATATTCTGATAATGCGGTTGAGACAAAAACCAAATTGTATATTTTTAAAACAGTCATCGTCCCTCGCCAAATCCTTGATCATATCTATGGCTATGCTGAAGTTCAGGCAGATGAACTATTGACAGAATTGGAAAATCTTGTTTTAGAAGCAAGGAATATCTGCAAATCTAGCACTAAAAGTGCCAATATATCAGCCAGCACCCCGGCAAAAGCCACACAAGGCTCACCACGAGGCGCTCAGGTCGTAGCTGATGTAGATGCCTCAAAAGAGGGTAATCAAAGTGAGGGAGACGAGGAATAGGGCAAAAACCATATGAAATACAGCTTCACCCACAAGATAAATCTGGCCAATATCGATAGAGACCTTTGGCCGTATGAAACCGAAGACATTAGCATTAGTGATGCTGATAGTTTCGAGGAAGCACAGCAAAAGGTAGATCGCCTTGTAGCTGAAAGACTTGGATATTATAAAGCCATGTCCGAGCAGGCTAAGGCGGCAAAAAATAATACTCCCTCCGGAGGAGTTTCCCGTGGCACGTCTTATGCAAAAAATAAGGTTGGCTACGATAGATCTCCTTCTACAACCCGGCCGTTTTTCCCGGTCGCGACTGCTCCGGTTCCGCCAGTTCCGCCCTCAACTGGAGGTGGCAATATGCCTGAGGAATTTCAAGTAGATTAACCATATGGACAAAGACTTATATACGCCAAAAGAAGCGGCTGAAAGATTGGGAGTGAACAAAGCGCACATCTATAACTTGATTAAAACCGGCACGCTGAAAGCGTCAAATATCGGCACCGGCAAGCGCGCAGTTTTGAGAATATCTTCTGAAGATATTTCCAAGTATTTGCAAGGCTGCAAGCAAATTTCTGTTGAGAGCACTATTACTCCCAACGATGCAACTACTTAAATATGGACAACCAAGATCTCCCAAAAATTAAAAAGATAGCTGACGTCGGAGAGACTCCGTTCCAGTTTGTCGAAAAAACCGAAAGTATACTTCAAGGCTGGGATAAAACGATCGGTAGAACGATCTATTTATTCAAGACCACTACGGGGGCTTGGGGATATTTTGACAAAGACTCTGGACAAGTTATCGATGTTACGCAATGGAAGGGAAAAGCGGCGTGGGTGCAAAACCACTTCGTTATGATGACGCTCTACCATAGAGTTCATTTAATTTTCGCTCAGCCAGTTTCCTATTCGGAATGGGATAGTTCTGCCAACCGACGATACCAAGTCGAGGCTACAGAGGCGATCGTTACAATGACGGACTCCTCCTATAAATCCCTAATCGAACAGATGAATGGGCGCGATGCGAACGCCGTTTATAAATTCTCTTTTACCTCTCGGAAATTAAAAGGCCGAATGGTGAATTATGTTGATAAGGTTGTATGGGTAGAATAACGATTGTCCTGCCAGATATAACGCCGGTCAGCTGGAATAAATTTTACCGAGCTCATTGGGCCGAACAGGCTTCAATTAAAAAAGAGTTCGAGAAATTCATCTGGGCTTATACTCCACAGGCAATTAGGAATTTACAACTGAAAAATGCCACTGTTGAAATCTGGGCATATTTCAAGTCAGATAAAAAAGGATCTAAATATTGCTGGATCGATGCCGATAATCTATGCGACAAACCAATCCTTGATGGAATTAAAGGCACAATAATTGACGATGATCCGCATCACATTAATTGCGTTGCCTGCTACTCGCGCTTAGACGAGGCACATCCGCGAACAGAAATAATTATTCTTTATGAAGATAATAATACCACCCCATTTAAAGTCAGCCCTAAAAGTTGAGGATCCAAAGGAAATAATAAAAGAAGCACTGGAAATACAAAAAGCGATATATGACGGGGACGTCTATACTCCATCCTCAAAATTTAATGAATGTTTTGCCGTTGCCCAGCCACAAATTTCCAGTAAGCCTCTCCGTTACTTTGTGCTTAATCCGAAGTGGAAAAAGATAGTCGAAGCTTACGATGGCGAGATTATTATTAATCCTAGGTTATTATCAAAAGATCGAACTACCAGGATTATGTTTAAAGAAGGCTGTCTAAGCTATCCGTTTCGACCTCTCAAAAAGGTTAAGCGGTTTAGAAAAATCGAGGTTACTTATGTTATAATAGATAACAAAGGTCGAATAACTGAAGTTCCAAAAAAAATTTTGGAAGAGATACCCGCTATCGTGTTCCAGCATGAGCTCGAACACCTGAACGGTAAAAGTATTTGGAGTGATTAATCACTATAAATAAATAATTTTATGGACAACAACACTTTAGAAAACAAAGATCAGGAGTTAAATTCTGATCCTACTCCGGATAACGATGAGCATTATCACGCAGCCGGAAGCATGCCAGCCGAACCAAAAAATGAACCGGCTGGAGAAAACAACGCTACAGCCGAAGGAGGCGCAGGAGAAGAGGAAAAAGAAGATACGGCTGGAGAAAAAAACGCTACAGCCGAAGGAGGCGCAGGAGAAGAGGAAAAAGAAGATACGGCTGGAGAAAACTACTCCGTATTTGGAGGAGGCGGTGGAGGCGGTGGAGGCATCGGAGGCGAATCAGGTGACGAAGGCGATCCTGATATGCCCCCAACAGACGCTGAATAATAATTTAATTTTTTATTTTTATGACAACAAAAAATATCGCAAAAGATTGGGCAAAAAGATGCGCTGAATCAAACGGTGCAATGATGATGGTCCCAAAAGAGATGAACGATGAAACCGATTCGTTCCAAAAGAGGACTGAGGAATATATAGCTCTAGCAAAGAAATTTGATAAAGCTAGTGCCGAATTCGATGTCGCTGCCAAAAATTTTTGGCATAAGATGAGGCAATCTATAGAAGCAACCGGAGTCTCAGATATTTGGGGAAAAAATATAGGATGGAACGAGCAAGCCAAAAAGGAAGGTTTCAAGGTTATCAATGTCATATCTGGAGGCCAAGGACCAATGCAAATTAGATAAATAAATATAAAAAGACACCCATCAATTAACGGGTGTCTTTTTTTTATCTAAATTTATTCCTCTTTGTTTCCGAAGCCGAGAGCCTTGCCTAAAGCCTGAACGCCCTCTTTTCCAAAATAAGCTCCGATCACAATGCCGGCGATACCTATCAGGTATTGAACGCCTTGGACATTGGATGTGAGCGCGGCATAGACTGCTCCGCCCACAATGATCACGGCCAAAATGGCCTTGGTTATCTCTTGATAATTCATATTTATTTTAGCGTTAGCGTGCCTTGGATCCAATTATCCCAATCGATGCTTCCATCGGCTTTTTTTGGGACTATGATCCCGAAATTAAGGCAGTAAGATTCTAAAGCAGCCGGGCTCATGGCTGGAAGCCAAATACCAACGGCACTGCTGTTAGCGTCTTTAATAATTTTAACATTAGTTCCCATAGTGGATGGTTTATTGGGCTTATCAACGTAAGTCCATGGATTAAATTGATTATTTGAATTAAAATAATCAGCTCTTAATTTTTGCCAGCCATCTCCTGGAGGATCTCCCGGCTTCCAGTTTCTTAGAGGATTCTGCCAACCATTTCCCCAGCTGTTAGGCGTAGCAATAAATTTACCTTCTTCGTCAGTGCCAAAAGCGCCATAATACAGGCAATGTCTCCATATCGGAGATCCAAGTATTGGCGGGAGTGGACTTTCCGTATTCCAACCTCGGTTATTCTGTCCTTCAACTCCCCCAACTACACCGTGGTTCTGCATGATTGCTTGGGCAAACAAATCCATATTGTCGCAGGCATTAATAACTTTATATTCTACGCCACAAAGAGTTTTTGCAAGATCATCCAAAGCGTTGTTCTGCCATGTTTTATCCCGCATAAAACTTTCTTCGGCCATATTAGTGTCTGGATTAATACTAGGCACCAATCTGTCTGGCAATGACCCCCAATCGATTATTAACTTAGCTCCATCCCGAACCTGAGCGCCACCGGTAGATTCTATAAATATTTGAGAATAAATAGCCCTGGCTGATAGTTGCTCAACTTCCAAAGGATAGAGATTTCTAAGCTGAGTCAAATCCATTCCGTATTTTTCCATCATTTCAATTACTTGCTTGACCCAAACATAATACGACCAGCCCTGCCCAACACAACTCAAACTTTGATACTGGCATTTAAGTTTAATATCACCTCCCAAAATATTACGAATATCAAAACCCTTTATCCAGTCGATAATAATTGGAGCAGCACCCATAACATGATCGTCGTAGGAATGATCTCTGGAATCTGGTATGTCTCTGAACGCTCCGTCATGGTTGGCGTATGGTATTAATTCTTCTTCGTTTGGTAGCATAAATTTAAGTTACAAAATTTGAAAATAATAATAATTTAACAAATTTCCAGATGGCCAAAATTACAAGGATGCTTGCTATTATCCCGAGGATTGTCCCGATAACTTCCATAAAATCGATCCTATTTTGCTGTCTTTTGATGAAAGTCCGGGCATTGGCTGATTTTTTCCACCTAGATCCCATGTAATTATAATTAACCTCTGTCAAGTTTGTTTTCAACACGATCAAGGAGTTTCATGGTCTGTCTTTGACATTCAGTAAGAGCGCCATACATCTGAGCATTTTGGCTAATGACGCTCGAATTTCGATCAAGCGCATCAGTAAAATGAACGAGGTGATTACTTAAAGTCTTGTTATATATTTTATCTTTCCACGCCGAATAGGCGATAAGTAGAATTGAAATGCCGACTGCGCCGGCTTGAATAATCATTTCTAATAATGCATTTTCAGTGCCCGTAGTTGCCATAATTTTTCGGCTACTCGTCAGTAGCTTTCAATTTTTTATCTTCCTTCGGCGATGGTTCGACTACCTCCTTCACCATAAACGCTGCTAATAAAAGCAGGATTATTATAAACCACTTCCAGTCATAACTCTGGCCGAATAACTCGCCCAGAGAAGTGGAAATGAATGCAAATAAAACAATAAAATCTAGTGTTTTTTTCGGTATATATTTTGCAAAAGAAGTTAATGTCCGGCGAATATTGATCGCCGGTAAGCCACCATCTTTGGTCAACACTGACTTTCTGTTTGAATTGTTTTGGATTGATATAGACATAATAATATTAGGCCTCAATTAACGTAACCTGAGCAATCGATTCTGTCTTTTGCTCGTCGGTAAAATTAATATCAGTTTTAATATCTTCAATATAAACATAATATCCATTATCGACTATTTGTCCGGAGGCGTATGCCCTAGCAACCGTTCCGTGTGCCCCTCTGGTAATGCCCTTAATTGATTTTTGATAAGCTGAGGTGTAATACATCTCTTCGGCTACTGTTCCCGATACCGCTCTTATCCTGCCCTGTCTTGGTAAGCGACTGCCATTGGCAATCGCAGCCGAAGTGGCAGTTGCGCTCATATTTCCGGTTAGAGATGTTTCTACGTAATCGATGTCTTCCAAAACCATTCTTTGCTTGACCAACTTTTCATTCCATAGTTGAGCAAGCAATTCATAGCCTTCTCGTTGTTCTGTCTGTCTATTTAATAGCAAAACTGATTCAGAAAAATTAAGTCGCATGCTCCAGCCTGATTTATATTCCGGCATTGGACGATAAGCCATGACAAAATCTAATAATTCTGGTGTGCTGGTTCCATCTCCGTTTAAAAATATTTTAAACCAGATTTTGCTAAAAATAACATTTCCGGGTATGCTAAAAGTTTTTTTAGTAGTTGATCCGTCCGCTGCATAAGTTAGAGAACCTATTGTGGTCCACGTAGTCATATTATCTATTGAATACTGAATTTTTATGCTCTCGCCGACATCAGCGACGCTATAAACTACCGCTATAGAGGAAAGTATTTTGTCTAGGGCAGTAATGGGACTCATTTCTGACATGATTAAAAAATTTTGGTCAGTTCCACTTTTATAAACACTAGATGATTCAAGCCAAAGCCTCTTATAGCTGTTTAGATAATCACTGTGAAAATAAAAATTATTGCTACTGTTTGTAAAAATAGGATAGAAAAATTTATTATTTTCGTCATCTAAATTTTTTGAATAATTAAAGAAATACTCTCCGTCATAAACAAGATTCCCCCAATAGATACGGTTGTCTTTCATCGCTCCGCCGCCAGCTAAATACGGATATGCTTCCATCCCAATATTATATTTAGTGGTATTGGTATTGTATATCCGACCAAGAGTTGATCCGTCGTATTCCCAAATATCGTTTGCCGGTATAGTAATAACAAGTTTCCCGTTTAAAACAAACAACAACCTGCCTGCTAATCCATAGTCGTTTCTAGGGCTAGTTCCCTTAAATGTTGTTATGATTGAATCCGCATTAGTTGCCGGATCAAATATTTTAAGAGTAATAACGCCTGAATTATATAATAAATAATACAGATAGCTACCATACCCAATCATGTCGAGAATAACATCGTTAGCGTTAAGTTCAACCTCACTGGAAAAAGTAGATCCTCCGTCAGAAGTGCTAACAATAAATACCTTACTGCCGCCGCCAGCGTCTTTTAATCCTACATATAAAACCCCGTTTACCTCGCAAGCTGCGCATCCTACTTTTACGCTGCCGCCAGTTACTACTGACGCGATAGCCGCTGTCACGTCTGTCCACGTAGAATCATTCCAATAACTAACAACAAAAGTAGTTGCCCCACCCCATGTCAAGCACCAGAGATTGTCTTTATGGCCAAGTAACTGATCAATAACATTATTGTTTGTTCCAAAAGAAGTGCTGGAAATATCATTCCACGAATCAGATCCAATTAATTCATAGACAATTCCTTTGCCAGTTGATGGATTTTCGTCTGTCCCGATATATGAAGCGAACGTTCCTGCTACTGAACAATTTATTCCAGCTGTAATATCTACTTCCTGCGCTATTGCCACTGCAAGCGCGCAACTTTTTGTTAAAGAAATCTGTCCCTGATCGGAAAAGGCATCAATATTGGTCGAATAATAATATTTACCATCGTCTCTCCACAATCTTTCATTTTTTATTCCGGCGCTCCAGTCTGTCTGCGCTATATAAAACAAACCCTGACCGGCAAAATCAGAATAGGCAAGGTCTGAAACAGCTAATCGATTAATCTGAGAAGGCAAAATACTCCGGCTATATGCCGGATTACCTGGTGCTCCTCTGAGCATGTAGCCCTTGCCATTTAACGCTACGTGATATTTGTCGCGGACACCTGTGCCCATATTGTTAAAAAGTTATGCCTCCGCCGTGGAGATAATAAGGAATTTCTGACGCCGGCATAACTGGTTTTAATCTCTTTTTTAGGTTTTCAAACATAATCTCATTATCATTGGCCAAAGCGCGAAGTTGAGCCATCGATAGATGTCCCTCCTCCACAGTGGCGTTTCCTTGTTGAGCAACCTTGGAAGCCATTGATCTAAGAAAATGGGCTCCGGCTTTTAAGTCTATCAGTTGTAGCCACTGATCTTCCAGATCCAAAACACTGCTGGTGGCAGTCGGTCGAGTAATCCGGCGCAGATATGAAATCAATAAATAATTTGCCTTGGATGGTTTAGAGCCTACTATCCAGGTATTAGACCGTCGGTCATAGCGGTTGTTGGCATTTATTTTTTTCCAGCTTCCACTAGAAGTATAATCACTTGATTCTAAAATTTCAGTCAACCTGATACAGGATGACGGACAGGAATACTTCTGAACATTTGCGGAAATATGCATAGATGAGACATCGCCGACAACTGACCGAAAAAACTGATCTCCTAGAGAATCAACTGCACTCTGAATAGCCTCTAGCCAATGTTGATCGCGAAATTTAACCCCCTGATATTGGACCTTGATTTCATTGCTGGTGGCAGCTATTAAGGTTATATCTCCAGTATCAAGATCTATTGTATATCCGCTCGACGCTATTAAAGAATTATTAATATATTCTTTAAAACTACTTTCTTTTATCGGCGCAAACTGGGTTTTGTAGATGGTCGAAGAACCATCGCCAGTGCGCGTGTCTTGGTGTTTGACCGGTAGATCGTTGTATCGTCTCCGTAAAACGGAGATAAAAGCTGAAACTAACATAATTTTTAGAATAATCTATTATCTTTTAAAGTAATGATCCCAGATTGATCAACTGAGCGTAACGTCTGAAAATCATCCTTACTATCTAAAGTTATTATACCATTTTGCTCAACTGAACGTAATATTTGAAAATCATTGTTAGCAAATAAGGTAAGTTGATATAGCTGGTCTCCTCTTTTAAGTTTAACATAACCGGAGGCAAAAGCCCATATTCTGGCCCTGGCTGCGGCTGATTTGACAATATTAAGTCTTTTGATCCTTGCCTTGCTGCTGGATATTTCGGCATTTCCTGATAATTTTACTCTAGCTTTAGCATTGATTGCTTTTGCTCGATCAGACTGTTCAATCCTAGCAGCGGAAGTAATAATATTGGATTGATTGGCTCGGCTAATTCTAGCTTTTGCCTGTTCAGTGGCAGTTCTCCCTGTTTGTTTTACTCTAGCTTTGGCTGTAATATTTTCAGCGCCGCCACCGCCCCTGATTCTGGCTCTGGCTTGAGCCGACTTATTTGTCCCAAAACTTTTGATCCTGCCTTTAGCAGTGAGAGATTTGATAATATTCGACTGCTCGATTCTGCCTTTAGCTTGAAGAGACTTTACAATATTCGACTGCTCGATCCGTCCTTTGGCCGTCGCAGTCTTAATGACGTTCTGTTTCTTGACGCTCGCTTTCGCAGTA